>OBEQ010930440.1_pt1 | contig 144743 bp, 140 predicted proteins | sample 1670901 | NCBI WGS metagenome assembly OBEQ01 (sample SAMEA104232315, study PRJEB22302) | groundwater metagenome | biome: forest; feature: aquifer; material: groundwater | place: USA | collected 2011-08-07 | depth 5.4 m
CAACGTCTTCGAGCAAAGCCCAAAACCGCTAAACCTACTTAGTTTTCAATGATCGCAAACTCAAACTCAACCCCTTAACTCAAGGCGTCTCATCGTTTGTGGACGGGAATTATAGGGGAAAAGGAAAGAGATGTCAAGAGCTTTTTAGGAGAATATCCAAAATATTGCAAAAAGTTTTTATTTTTTGTTTTATCCCCCTTTTTTTGTAACTATTCTACTCATTTATCCCTCTTTATATAGATACATTATCCTCAATATACAATAAACGGTTAATGTAACTACTGTATAATCCTTTTTATAAATATCCATATTAAGGAAAAGACTATGGCGTTATATGATCGTGAATATGCACGACAAGGTGCGTTTGGTTACGAAAGTGCGAGTAAAAACGAAGCGCAAATCGTATCATTCGTAAAAGAAACTTATAAATTGTTTGCCGCTTCTATGATGGCAGGAGCCGTAGGTGCTTATGTCGGTGTTCCATTAGCTGGTGTTATTCAAGCTAATTTTATACTCTTGGCTATCTTAGAAATCGGTTTATTAATAGGATTGCATTTCGTTAAACACAAACCCGGCATTAATCTCGCAGTCATGTTTGGCTTTGTTTTTATGACGGGAATAACCACAGCTCCATTGTTGGCTCGTACATTGGGGATGAGCGGCGGAGAAACCATTATCGGTAATGCCTTTGCTATGACATCGGTTGTCTTTGGTGCGATGAGTTTTTATGCGGTTAAAACGACCAAAGACTTCACAAGCTATGGCAAACCGTTGATGATCGCATTGTTTGTTATCTTAGGATTTTCGATTCTTAATATCTTCCTCGGCAATCCAATGTTGCATGTTGCCATTTCGGGTGCTGTTGTTTTATTGTTTAGTGTTCTGGTTATCTACGATACTCAAAACATTATGAATGGGAATTATGAAACTCCAATTGACGGCGCAATTGCCCTCTATTTAGATTTTCTCAATATCTTTACAGCATTGCTCCAACTCTTCGGAATTTTTGGTGGCCGTGACGAGTAACACTCTCCCCCCGGAACTGCTCCGGGTGGTGGATGCTAATCTTAATAGACTTAAAGAGGGTATCCGTGTGATTGAGGATATAGCGCGCTATGTTCACAATGACAAGGAACTTTCCACTTCGCTCAAAATTCTCCGCCATCAATGCCGCATCGAACCCATCGAAGCACTACTCGCCTCACGTGACAGTATTAATGATGTTCTCCGCCCAACCATGCAAAGTGAAATGAACCGCACCGATCTGCGTTCTATAGTCATAGCAAACTACAAACGGGGGCAAGAATCCTCACGCGTGTTGGAAGAACTTTATAAGATAGTAGACCCCTCTTTGAGTGAGCAATTTAAACAAATCCGCTACGAACTCTATACATTAGAAAAAAAGAACCTTTTAGACCTCGGTAACGAGCGTCGTTGAATCCCAAGCATATCATTATCGTCGGAGCGGGACCGGCCGGGTTAATGGCAGCGGATGTTTTGTCTGCAGCAGGGATGAGTGTCGATATTTATGAGTCGAAGCCTTCGGTAGGGAGAAAGTTTCTCATGGCAGGCAAGGGGGGACTTAATATTACCCACAATGAGCCGCTGAATGATTTTATCCGCCGCTATGATCAACCAGAGTGGCTAAAGCCTATGATTGACACATTTGATGCCACTATGATTAGAACGTGGATGGAGAGCTTGGGGGTGGATTCGTTCGTCGGGACATCGGGACGGGTTTTCCCCACCGAGATGAAAGCGGCTCCGCTGTTGCGACGCTGGCTCTCCTCTTTGAAAAAACGGGGAGTTCGTGTCCATTGTCGCCATTACTGGAAAGGGTTTAGCGATGAAGGCTTTTCACGATTTTCCTGCACGGAGGGTGAAGTAGTCGTAAAAGCCGATGCAACCATTTTGGCTTTGGGCGGCGGAAGCTGGGCCAGCTTGGGCTCAGATGGAGCATGGGTAGATCTTTTGACTGCCAAGGGAGTAAAAATCAATCCTCTGTTGCCATCCAACTGCGGGTTCAAAGCAACATGGTCTGCATACCTACAACCCCATTTAGGAAAACCGTTAAAAAATATATCGGGTTGGGTAGGAATCGCTAAAGAGGACAGCAGCACTTCCGAGGCCGTTTTGACAACCTACGGTATCGAGGGGGGATTGGTCTATGCGTTATCGCGTCCGCTTCGTGAGGAAGTGACCGCGCACGGCACGGCAACACTCCATTTAGACCTCTTGCCTCATATTGCTGAAGCTGACTTGGTATCACGTCTCACCTCACCCTCTAAACAATCTACCGATAATATCTGGCGTAAAGCGGGATTGGATGGGGTAAAGGGGGCACTTATCCGCGAGCAATTGAGCAAAAACAAATGGAATGATCCGATCGCTGTAGCAGCATGTGTTAAAGAATTCCCCATCGTCCTCACCGGAATGCAGCCCATCGATGAAGCCATTAGCACCGCAGGAGGGGTCATGCGTGAATCCATGAATGAGAATCTGATGCTTCACACCCTGCCGAATGTATTTTGTGCGGGCGAAATGCTCGATTGGGATGCGCCGACGGGAGGGTATCTGTTAACCGCCTCGTTTGCCAGCGGAGTGTTTACGGCTAAGGGTGTTTTGAAAACGCTTAGCTGACCGAGTGAATCAATGACGGCATTCGCCATCGTGACAATGGGTTTGTTTCTCCACATACTCTTCAGAGACATGCAAATTGGCGCATGAATCAAGGAGACCGTAAAGCTCCATCTCCGCTCCGGTAACATAGCGAACCACATTTCCGGCACCATCGATAAAAACAAACATCTCATACTTATGCTCATTCTTTTTTATATGCTGAGAGAAGATCACGTATTCGGCTTTTGAGAGTTCGGGAAAATTCTCACACGATGCGATATATTTTTCACACTCTTTATTGATTTTTTTGATTTCCAGAAATTCGGACTGAATCGCATCACGAAGTACCGGTATAAGATTCGGTATAACCTCTTTTAGATTATCGTATTTTTCGATCCCCAACATCATATTCTCCTCATCGGAATTCTATTCATAAGGATAGTATAACGCTTTGGGATCAAATATTGGTAAAATTCCGGCATTAATCCAAAAAGGGCATTATGCAAACGTTGGCACAACTGCGCGCAGGCGAACTCAAAGGGGTAACACGGCTTACTCTCAGCGAAAACCTCACCTCATTTCCCGAAGAGATATTCGATCTTGCCGATACATTGGAGATTTTGGATTTAAGCCATAATCTTCTCTGCGAGCTTCCCGATATCAGCAGACTCACCAAACTGCGAATCGCCTTTTTTTCCTATAACCGTTTTGTCGCCCTCCCCTCTTTTAGTGGATGTGACAATCTCACGATGTTAGGCTTTAAAGGGAACCGGATAGAGACGTTTGACGAAGATATCCTCCCCCTCGACATCAACTGGCTGATCTTGACCGACAACCGACTCAAAACCCTCCCCCGCTCCATCGGCAAACTTCACAAACTCCAAAAATTTCCCCTCGCCGGAAACAGAATCGAAAGCCTTCCCGAGGAGATGGCGGCATGTCGTAATCTCGAACTCCTCCGCCTCTCGGCAAACCGCCTCGAAGTACTCCCCTCGTGGCTCCTGAAACTCCCCAAACTCGCATGGCTCGCCTTTTCGGGAAATCCGTGCAGCGGAGATCAAAAATTTGCTCTTCGAGAGATTGCGTATGAGACATTGGAGGTAAAAGAGAAGCTGGGTTCCGGTGCTTCAGGGGATATTTTCAAGGCCTATTCGAAAATACATGAGGAAGAGATAGCACTCAAACTTTTCAAGGGGGCGATCACGAGCGACGGTTACGCGCACGATGAGATGAATGCCTGCATGAGCGTGGGGGAGCATCCAAACCTCATCAAAGTGCTGGCGAGGATCGAGGGGGATGAGCGGCTGGGGCTGCTGCTGGAATATATCCCCGACATCTACCGAAACCTCGGTCTCCCTCCCGATTTTGAGACCTGCACACGCGATACCTTCGAAGAGGGGAGCGAATTTAGCCTAGAGACAATCCGTGAAGTGGCCAAAGGGATCGCCTCCGCGAGCGCTCATCTGCATTCACGCGGAGTAATGCACGGCGACCTCTACGCCCACAACATCCTCATCAACGACAACGATCACTGCTATCTGGGCGATTTCGGTGCGGCAAGCTTTTACGAACCGCACAGACAAGAGTTAGAGAAAATCGAAGTTCGGGCATTCGGATGTCTGCTGGAGGATATGCTTTCGCTGTGCCCTACTAAAGAGAGAGATATTTATGAAATGCTAGAACAACTGAGAAAACAGTGTATGAATGAAGATGTGGGGGGAAGACCGCTTTTTAGTGAGATGAGATTTTAAACCGTCCCTAAATTATCTTCCAAAGGTTGCAAAAACATAATTTTCAGAAGTGACATCTGTTGCGATAAATCCTACGTCTCTTCTCATTTCCAATATTATATTTGCATATAGTATTTTAGATGCTACTTGACACATAGGAGTCGGAGATGATGCGCACTGAATTTGATGTTCAATAAACTTATTCAAACTAATTAGGATGCTATCCGGTGTCCATAACCATGCTGAAGCATACGCTTCATAAAATTTTTCTTGTTGCTCATTTGAATTACCATGCCCTTCTATAAAAATTCTCAACAAACTAACTATCTGCTCATATATTACTCTTCTTTTCTCAAGAATTTTTTCTTCTTTAGACAGCGACGCTTTTATTCCTTCTACTTTTTGCGTGATTTCTTCAATATCTTCTTTGGTCGCAGTATTTTTACCTTTTTCTGAAAAATAAGATGGTAAATACTTACTCAATAATAAATTTACTCCTACTGCTAAAACAACACTTATTAATATGTTAAATAAATCCAAATCAATATCCTACAACATGATGCTTTTACTATAAAGCAATTCAGGATCTAAATCGAGTTGATTTTTCCATGCAATACTATCAAAACTGATATGGACACTTTTAAAAAGATCATTATCTTTTAATTCCGAAAATTTACCCACTTCTAGATAAGGGGTTACATCAAATACTTTTTGCTCATGATTCTCAAACGTAAGCAACAGCTTGTAATCTTCAAGCGGTTTGACATCAGTTACAGATAAATACATTTTTTCTCCTTATCGAAGCGGCTCAATATTGAAAGGCAACTCACCACTTTGGGCTAATTGCCAATCGGCTAAAAGCTCTTCTTGTCGAAGCTCTGCCCATGCTAAAACCAATTTGGCTTGTTTGGTTGGTAGCTTGCCCTCGGTGATTTCACATGTACGAATATCAACAATTGCTTTGTATTCATTATAGTACACATGAAAATGGGGCGGATTATGTTCACTCGGGGCACAATACATCCGAATAATTATTCCATAAAACATACTGATGGTTGGCATACTTCCCCTTTTTTGGTCTCTCTTTATACCACGATCAGGTATTGTACTTCAATCATCGTTAAGTTACAAATCAAGTCGTAATAAACACAACCTCAAATTCGAGATAGTTCAACGGATAGGTTTCCATCAACCGTTTCGTCTGTGCAAAATCGAGAACTCTACGCCCGCCACTTACCCCGCTCCGCTTGATATAGCGAAACATCTCCCGTACCGAATCAAATTCTAAGGTGTAGTGCAATACCTCAAAACTGGCATCTAAATGTTTCTCAGAAATAGAGATCACCTCATCAGCGCTGCGAAGCAACGGCGTGACCCCTGCACATTCATGCAGGGTTTTAAAGGTTCCGGCAGTGAAGATCGCCAATGACATCGGGGTATTTAACGAAGCAAGCGATTTTAAAACACCGTCAAAATCATCCGCCCACTGCAATGCTGAAGCCGAGTAGATACGATCAAAGTGCTTATCTCTTAGTTTTTCAAAAAGGGCAGGATCGTTGAAATTCCCTAAGATCAACTCGACGTTGGGGAATGCGGGGTGATGTTCGAGCATAGACGCAGAAAAATCGACCCCGACAAAACGGTCACATTCCCAATCGATCAACGAGAAAAGGGTTCCGTTTCCGCATCCCAAGTCCAAAATAGACTTTGGATGATCAGGAGTAGAGGCAATCAGTTTATCCGCAACGAGGCGCTGGATGACATTGCGGCTCCCGTATTCGGCGGCATAACGGGAAAACTCATGGCACGCACTGCTCATCGACGATTCACAACCAATGCAATAATAAAGACAACTAAAAGAGACAACACAATCGCCGCTCCACTGGGGAGAGAGAAAAAGAAAGAGGCGCTTAGTCCGAAGATAACGCAGATCAACGCGATGGCGATAGAGAGGAGTGTCGTGCGGAAAAAGCCCATCCCAAAACGGATCGCGGCAACAGGGGGAATCACCATCAATGCACCGATGAGCAATGTCCCGACCACTCGGATCGAGAGGGCAATGATGATTGCGATAATGCTCACCAGCATAAAATTGAGCATTGCGACGCGGATACCGCTCGCCCGCGCCACCTCTTCGTCAAAAGCGATAAAGTAGAGCTCTTTGAAAAAGAGGATCAGCAGTATCATTGAGAGTGAGCCGAAAAAAGCCATGATCATCAAATCTTCGTTGCTGACGGAAAGGATCGAGCCGAAAAGGTAGCTGAAGAGCGACGCGTTGAACGAACCGGAGATCGAAACGATCACAATCGCCAAGGCAAGAGAGCCGGAGAGAAAGATTGCCAAAATCGAATCGGAGTACATCCCGTGAACACTGCGCAGATACTCTATAAGCCATGAAGCGATCAGCGACGCGGCAACCGCCATCCACAAAGGGCTGAGGCCGAAAAGAAGCCCAACAGAGACCCCGACGAGGGAGACGTGGGCAAGAGTCTCGCTCAGAAGCGAGTAGCGGCGCAGAACGATAAACGATCCGCTCATCGCCGCCAAAAGGGCGATCATCAATCCGGCGACAAAAGCGCGCTGCATAAACGGGTAATGTAACATCTCCATCATGAGCGGCTCCTAATGGTTGTGACTGACGAGATGGGCAGGTGTTCCGTATAAACGGCTCATCTGATCGCATCGCAGCATTTGTTGGGGTGTTTGGGAAAGGAGGAGCGTTTGATTGACGAAAAAGAGTTTGGAGATATCCTCGGCGATCACCCCGACATCGTGGGTAATAAAAAGGATAGCAATACGCTTGGTTTTATTCAAAAGGCGTAATAGTTCGTAAAAGCGGTGCTGGGATTCCACATCGACCCCCGTATTGGGTTCATCCACGATCAAAACCTGCGGATGAGAAGCGAGAGCACGGGCGATCATCACCCGCTGACGCTGACCCCCCGATAGATGTCCGATCAGGCGGTCGCGCAAATCGCCAACCCCCATCTGCTCCATCGACTCCTCGATCGCTGCTGCATCTTCGCTCGTCTCGAAACCCAAAATTCCCCGTCCGGCGTATCTCCCCATCGCGACCACTTCGCGCACGGTAGCGGGAAACGTCGCATCGACGAGGGCGGAGCGTTGAGGGACGTAACCGATTTTGTTCCATGCGCGAAATTTATTCTGCTCGGTACCGAAAAGTTTGATCGATCCGGAGGTGGGCTTTTCCAACCCCATCAATAAGCGGATCAGGGTCGTTTTCCCTCCGCCGTTGGGTCCGATGATGGCACAATACTCCCCTTCTAAAATAGAGAGATTGACCGATTTTAGAATTTCGTTCCCCCCTCGGGTGAAATTCAGATCACGGACTTCAAAGAGACTCGGGGCAAATTTCAACGACACTCCATCGCTTGGGTCAATTTGGCTAAATTATGGCGCATAATCGACTCGTAAGTTTGATGCGATTTTAACTCATCTTCGCTGATGTTTTCGAGCGGTTGCAAAGACTCTGCGTGTGCACCGCTCTCTTTGGCGATTGTTTGGGCGACGTTATCGTTGATCAACTCTTCAAAAAAGATCGTCTTAATCGCATGCTCTTTGACCAAGGAGATAACACGGGCAATGATCTGTGCGCTCGGCTGAGCATCCGAAGAGAGGCCGATGATAGAAATGTTGTCAAAGTCATTGGCGTGGGCAAGATAACCAAAAGCATTGTGATTGGATACGAGGGTGCGGTTATGACACGTTTTTAATCCTGCCGCATAATCGCTTTTTAGTTTTTGAAGTGCCGCGATGTAAGCGGCACCATTTTTGGCGTATAACGGCTCGTTTGCGGGAGAGAGACGTACAAATTCGGCCTCAAGGGTTTGTGTCATGTGAATCATATTATCGATATCGAGCCAATAATGGGGATCGGGGGCATCCTCTTTGGTTTTCAGCAAAGCTACATGGGTACTCATATCAATAACATGCGTACTCTTTGGGAGGGTGGCTTTTAGCGACTCTGCCCAGGTCTCGAAACCGGCACCGTTATAAACAAACAGCGCGGAGCGGGAAATCTCCGCTACCTGCATAGGGTTCGGGGAGAACATATGGGCGTCGCTTCCTAAAGGGATAATAGAGCGAACATCCAGCGTATCTCCGGCTATAGCATGTGCCGCTTCATAAAGGGTATAGGTACTGACCGAGACAACCGGTTTTGCACTGCTTTGGACACCCTGTTCATCCGAATCGGAGATAATGATGGTCAACACAGAGAAAAAAGTGATGATGATGGCAATAATCAGGACAATTCGTTTTCGTATCGGACATTTGGTACACATATAATTTCCTTCTCTAAAAACCGTATTTTAGTCTAAATACTTTAAAGCAATGGGCGGATGGAGAACTCAAATAGCGAATGACACAGCGCCCTTTCACCAACATTATGCTATAATCGCGAACTTTTTTAACAATCAAGGATTAACATGACAGGTATTCTGCTCATCGTGCAAATCGTACTCGTGGTAATGATCACCATCGCAGTACTTCTTCAAAAAAGCTCCAGTATCGGTCTAGGGGCATACAGCGGTTCTAACGAATCGGTTTTCGGTGCAAAAGGACCGGGAACGTTCTTGGCCAAAGTAACCTTTTTCCTCGGATTTATTTTCGTGGTTAACACCATCGCCCTGGGTTATTTTTACGCTCAGCAAAAAAATGAATCGGTCATCGACGCAATGGTCGAAAAAACCGATATTGTCGCTCCGACGATCAATGTCGTAAACGATACCAACACCACTAAATAAAGCAAAGGGGTTATTCATGCTAAACGAAGTGTATCAATTTTGTGAAGAAAAAATGCAAGGGAGCTGCGAGCATCTTCTCAGCAACTTCCGCACACTCCGCACCGGACGTGTCACTACTAAAATCTTGGATAATGTTCGTGTCGATAACTACGGGTCACTGACTCCAATCGATCAAGCGGCAAGCGTACTCGCAACCGATGCAACGACCATCACGATCTCTCCGTGGGATAAATCGATGCTCAGCGTTATCGAAAAAGCGATTATGAAAGCGGACATCGGGGTTAATCCGAATAACAACGGAACCGAAATCAAACTTTTCTTCCCTGCGATGACCGTAGATCAGCGTCAAGATACCGCTAAAAAAGCACGCGGTATGGCGGAAGATGCAAAAGTAGCGGTACGTAACGACCGCAAAAAAGCAAACGATAAAATCAAAGTACTCGAAAAAGACAAATTGATTACGACCGATGAGTCAAAATCGGGTCAAGATCAAGTTCAAAAAATCACCGATAAATTTATTGCCAAAATCGAAGAATTGCTCAAAAGTAAAGAGCAAGATATCCTGACGGTATAATCGTGATGGATATCAAACAAATCTATCTCGATGCAAGTGCAATGCTCGAAGGGCATTTTAAACTCAGTTCGGGCAATCACTCTGCGTATTATCTTCAATCGGCAAAAGTGTTGGAACAACCTCGCACGGCAAAGCTTCTCGCCGATGCGCTGGCAGCAAACATTCAAGCAAACGGAATCGAAATTGATACCGTATGTGCTCCGGCGCTGGGCGGTTTGATCGCTGGCTTTGCCCTTGCAACTGCTCTGGATAAACGTTCGATTTTTGCAGAGCGTGTTAATGGTGAAATGCAAATTCGTCGTGGTTTTGAAATCAGCGCGGGTGAAAAAGTCCTTATCTGTGAAGACATCATCACCACCGGCGGATCTGCAATGGAAGCGGCGAAGGCTATCGAAGCACTCGGCGGCGTTGTAGTCGGATTTGCCGCCCTTGCGAACCGTGGATTTTGCAAACGCAGCGGCAGTACATTAGAACGCAAAACGAATTGTGCTTTACCGGAAGACAAACCGCTTTTTGCCTTAGCCGATTTCGATTTCGAGATGTACGCACCGGATAATTGCCCCTTGTGTGTAAACGGTTCTGAAGCTATAAAACCCGGTTCACGAGGCAACTGATGTCGGAAAAATTTAAACTTGATATGGCGCACCTCCAGAGGGTGCAACGTACCCTTCGTAAATCGGGGAATATTTTCCCAAATGAAAAACCCCTCATCGAGACCCTCGAAGATCTGATCATCAAAGCTCAAGATGATACCTCACTCAACACCTATTACTCTATGGCTCAATATCTCAAACAGCGGATAAAAGAGATACGAGGGCATATGGAAGTTCCGGTAGCGGAGATCGAAGAGGCCTATTTGGATTTGGATTGGTCCATCAACTATCTTCAGTGGCTTGTGCGCGAACAGCCTAAGCAAGACTAAAAAACTCTGCCTCGCTCAAGCATTCTCGAACTCAATTGCCGCATATATTCACTCAGCTCATAAAAAATTTCTCGAATCTTTTCCCCGATCTCGGGTATCGTTTAAAACTTTGATAAGGATTTAAATACGACTCGGGCGCATAACCCCTCTGCGGTATTCTCAAAATGGATGGCAGCATCGTATTTATCGGCAATATCCCGACACATTATATGGCCCAAACCGTTTGTTTCCTCTTCTAAATTCATTCCCCCTCCGTTATCACAGAAATCGACACCATCTGAGGCGATGTTAATTTTCAAAACGGGATCGACTATCTCTCTTGCGGTAAAAATATCAATCGAATTATTAATCAAATTGAGCCATATCTGCATCCATTCATTTTTTATCCCATGCAAGTCAACACCGTAATCCCCGGCAATGACGATAGTGATATTATTTTGAAGAATCTTCGTTTCGATAATTGATAAAATGCCCTGTATCGAATCATAAACATTAAATTGGCTTGCGATATGGGTAACTTTATAAAACTCCAGAAAATTCTGCATTGTTTGAGACATAAAATCGATCGTGTTCTCGATCTCAAAACACTGAGTTTCTAACGATGCCATCTCAATTTTTTGCCCCGCTTTTAGCTTTGCTATGGTTACAAGATTAATCGCACTGAGTTTTGAAAGAGGCTCCCGCCATTGATGAGAAATATTGGCGATCATATTCCCCATTTCGGCTTGTTTGGATTTTTGCAAAACAATTTTCATATTTGCATCTTGCAGCTCTACCGTTATCTGCCGTAACTGCTCTTGCTGTCGATCGCTGAGTCGAATCAGCCGTTGCTGCTCTCTAAAACTTCGACGGTACCCGGAGGCGAGGCTTTTCATATTTTCATGAACAAGCTTTGCATGGGCGTCGAAACTGTTCGCCAAATCTTCAGCTTGCTTTATTACCTTCTCTTCATTATCGAAAATAGTAAAATCATTGTAATATTCTTTTGCAAGCATTTATAAACCTTTGTATAAAAATTAGCAACATAAAAAGTCGCATTAAATTCCTTTATTTTCAAAATCACACTGCATTGCTTCGCCGACAAGACGGCTTGCAACCTCTTTTTTTCCATCCACGGCAACCGCTATCGGTAGATCAATCAACGCCTCTTTCTCCTCTAAACTTATCACTTTAACCACCACTTTAACCTCTGGATAATAGTGGAGGACACTCTCGCAAACCAACCGTTTCTTCTCCAGATTATCGAGGGTGACAATGACACTTATGGCACTCTCCACATGAAGCTTTTCTAAAATCTGATATTTAGCCATATCTCCATAATATGCCTCTTCCCCCTCAGCAAGCGCCTCTTGAACATGACGATAGTTATTATCTATGACAATATACTCGATACCACGGAGACGAAGTTCTTTAGCTACGAACTTTCCGACGACACTGTATCCGCAGACGACGACATGGTTGGCATGTTTGGAAAGCATACTAAAGTCCTCAGTAACTCCGGGGTCTTTAAAGAGCAGTGCGCTGATTCGTGGAATATTGGCGAGGATCAGCGGAGTAATCATAATCGACAGGACCACCGTTAGAACTAACATCTGCACCAATTGGTCGTCAAGAATCTTTTGATTGCTCGCTAACGCAAAAATAGCAAACGAAAACTCCCCCACCTGAGAGAGGGCCAATGACGTTTTAAATGCGATTTTCCCTTTCGACGAGAGGCGGATAACCCAAAATATAACCGCCGCCTTGATCAGCAATATCCCTGCCAGAACCAGTACAATGGTGACAAAGTGCTCGCCCAAAAAAGCCAAATCAATTTTCATCCCTACGGTGACGAAAAACGTCCCTAACAAAAGATCTTTAAACGGCGCAATATCGGCTTCGACTTTATGGTGATATTTGGTCTCGGCGATAATCATCCCCGCGATAAAAGCCCCGAGTGAGTAAGTAAATCCGAATGCATTTGCCAGTAACGATGCCCCGACAACAATGACCAAAACGGAGCCCATAAAAAATTCATCGACTTGAGAATTCGATGAAAAGTGCAGCAGCCATGTCATAAGCCGCTTACCGACCACGAACAACAACCCTGCAATCATCACGGCACTGATCGCTGTTTGGATCAATACATCGTTGATGTTTCCCCCATCGGAGCTTAAAAATCCAATCAATAGCAAGATAGGGATAACCGCAATGTCTTGAAAAATTAAAATTCCCATCGAGCGCTGCCCGTAGGGGCGATGGATATCTTTGGTCGATTTGAGATAGGTCAATACGACCGCTGTAGAAGAGAGCGATAATGCCATCGCGGTAATAAGGGACGTCTCTAAATTAAGTCCGAAAACGACGCGTGACAAAGCAAAAAAGATAGCCGCTGAAAGGAGAACCTGCAAAAAGCCGTTCATGAATACATCGATTTTCATCATCGCCAGCCGCTGGAGCGAAACTTCCAAACCGATCGTAAACATCAAAAAGACAACTCCGAATTCAGCTGCCTGTTCCAATACATGGGAATCGGCCATATGGCGTAGATCAAATAAGTAGGCGACCATTACCCCGGTTAAGATATACCCGATGATCTGAGAGATTCCGAGCCGTTTTAAAAAAAGATTCACAATGATCGACATACCCAGTGCCATCGTGACGTAATAAAGTGTCGATTCCATTTACTTCCTTAACGCCATCGAAATTTATCCCGATTGGCTACGCTAATGCTGAGTTCACCTCGGCGGTGTGCCCCCGCACATTTGCGTACTATTTTTTTGTATTTGAGTAGCTATTTATAAGTCTCTTAAGTATATAATACGTTCCTTAAGAAGAACGGTACTTTGCCAACACTTTGGATCAAACAGAGCCGTTTAACTCCATATTCAAAACCGAACGATCAAGGAATCACCCATGACTAAGTATATTTTTGTGACCGGCGGCGTCCTAAGCTCACTCGGTAAAGGGATCACCGCAGCCAGTATCGGCGCACTTCTCAAACACGCCGGCAAAGAGGTCGGGATGCTCAAAATTGACCCCTATATCAACGTCGATCCGGGGACAATGAGCCCGTTGGAACACGGTGAAGTATTTGTCACCAAAGACGGTGCTGAGACCGATTTGGACATCGGTAACTATGAGCGGTTCCTTGATGCCTCTTTTTTACGTACCAGCAACTTTACCACCGGACAGGTTTACAGCAGCGTTATCGAACGTGAGCGAACCGGTGGATATTTGGGACAGACAATTCAAGTCGTTCCTCATATCGTCGGTGAAATCGTCGATCGTATCAAAAAAGCGGGTGAAGGACATGAAATTCTGGTCGTAGAGTTGGGTGGAACGGTTGGAGACATCGAAGGATTGCCGTTTATGGAAGCGATCCGTATGATGAAGCACGATGACGAAGTTGAGGGAACTTTTTTTATCCATGTCACCCTTATCCCGTTCATCAAAGCCGCAGGCGAGCACAAAAGCAAACCGACTCAACACTCCGTTCAAGAGCTTCGCCGTATCGGTATCACCCCGCAGATGATTATCGCCCGAAGCGAAGAGCAGCTCCCTAAAACGTTCAAGAAAAAACTTGCCCTTGCGTGTGACGTAAGTGCGGACAGCATCATCGAAGCGATGGATGAACAAACCATTTATGCCGTCCCATTAAGCTTTTTACAACAAAATATCCTCACCCCGATCGCAAAAGAGCTGGGCTTAGGTGATCTTAAACCCGATATGGAACGATGGGACTCATTGGTCAAAAAAATCGTCTCCCCAAAACACCGTATCACCCTTGCGTTCGTCGGTAAATATTTGGAGCTCAAAGAGTCGTACAAATCCCTTATCGAAGCCCTTATCCACTCGGGAGCGCACCTCGATACCCGCGTCCATATCCACTGGGTTGACAGTGAAAAGATCGAATCTCAGGGGGCTGAAGCCTTATTACGCGATTGCGATTCGGTACTGGTTGCAGGAGGATTCGGTAACCGTGGCGTAGAGGGGAAAATTCAGGCGATCAAGTATGCCCGTGAAAACAAACTCCCTTATTTGGGAATTTGTCTGGGGATGCAGCTCTCGATCGTCGAATACGCTCGTAATGTCTTAGGATATGCCGATGCCAATTCGATCGAGTTTAACCCGACGACAACCCATCCGATGATCTATTTGATCGATAATTTCATCGATCAGTCGGGCGAGACGCAACTAAGAACCCACCATTCACCGATGGGGGGGACGCTCCGTTTGGGTGAATATCCGTGTGAAACCAAAGAGGGGTCCAACCTCCGCGCCGCATACGCCGATCAAAAACTCATTTTTGAACGTCACCGTCACCGATACGAAGCCAATCCAACCTATCGTGAAGCGCTGGAAAATGCCGGAATGATCGTAACCGGAGAATCCAACGGGCTCATCGAAGCGGTCGAAATTCCGGCTCATCCGTGGTTCTTGGGTGTCCAATTTCATCCGGAGTTCACCTCACGCCTCCAAAGTCCGAATCCGTCGATTTTGGCCTTTGTTCAAGCGACTTACAACCATGCGAATCCCGCCTGAAGTACCCCTTCTCACTCATGAAACCTTGAGTGAGTGCTTAGCGCGCCGGTTCGAGGCGCAGGGGGAGAAACTCTCAGAAATCCCCCACCCCTCTCTTCTAAAAGATGCCAAAAAAGCGGCTGAACGACTCGCCCTTGCGATCCGAAACGGTGAAAAAATCGCCCTTGTAGGGGATTATGACGTAGATGGAGTCACCTCCACGGCACTCGTCAAACGATTTTTCGACCTCATCCCCTACCCTCTGACAACCACTATTCCAAACCGATTTAGCGACGGATACGGGGTTTCACGCGGTGTCTTAGAGCGGATTGACGCTAACGTCGTCTTTACCGTTGATAACGGCATTAATGCGATAGAAGCAGCCGACGTATGTAAAATCCGGGGAATTGATCTGATCATCACCGATCACCATACCCCCTCGGATACACTCCCCGACGCGTATGCCATCGTCAATCCCAAACAAAGCGACTGCCCCTACCCGTTTAAAGAAATTTGCGGGGCACAAGTGGGATGGTTGTTGATGGGTTTGCTCAAACAAGAGCTTAACCTCACCACGGATATGCGTCAGTTTTTCCCCTTTTTAGCCCTTGCGATCATTGCCGATGTAATGCCCTTGGTAGGGATTAATCGAGGTATCGTAAAATCGGGAATGGCGATGATGCAAAACTCTACACTCGCCCCTTTTGTCATCATCCGCGATGTATTGGGACGCTCCTCCATCACCTCTGAGGATATTGCATTTCAAATTGCCCCTCGGATCAACTCTGCCGGACGGCTTGAAGATGCGTCAATTGCTTTGGAGTTTTTAACCGCCGATACAACGGCAAAAGCGTATCATCAATTCGAACTCCTCACCGCGCTCAACACCCTGCGAAAAGAGACCGAAGCCCAAACGACCGAACAAGCGCTCGGACAGGTTCAAACCGAAGGTTCTATTATTGTCGTTGCCGCAGAGGGGTGGAATGAGGGGGTCGTAGGGATCGTCGCATCACGCCTCGTCAACCATTTTCAAAAGCCCTCAGTGGTACTCAGTATCCATAACGGTATTGCCAAAGGGAGCGGACGAAGCATCGGCAATGTCGATCTGTACAGCCTCATCAAATCGCAAGAGCACTTGCTTACAAAATTCGGCGGACATAAAATGGCGGCAGGGCTCTCAATGAGCTGCGAGCACGTCGATTCATTTCGCAAGGGAATTAATGCGGAAGCGGCAAAACTCCGTCCCTCCGATTTTATCCCCCAGAGTGATATTCTAGGTGAACTCGACCATCACTCGATCAATTTCGATCTTTTAACCTTACTGGAGCATTACGAACCCTATGGAGAAGGCAACCCTAGACCCCGATTTTTACTACGTGATGCAGAGGTCGTAAGTGTCAAACTTTTCGGTCAAGACCGTTCCCACAGCCGCTTGGAACTCCGTCCACGCCCCACTCATCCCAAAACATTAGAATTGATTGCCTTTCGGCGTATTCTTGAAGCTCCGGAGAGCAAGCGTTTAAGTTGCAGTTATACCGTCAATAAAAATGAATTTAACGGTAAAATTTCGCTACAATTGATGGTTGAACGTTTATTTATATAGAGGTAACCCCATGAAACCGCAACTCCCAGAAGATAAATTCCGCATACCGATGTCGCGCCGTGACGCCCTTAAATATATGACCCTTTCCCCTCTCGCGGCATCTATGCTCGCGAGCAGCTCTGCACCAACGTCTGCAGAAGCATCGGCATCGAGTGCAAAAGGTCACATTGTTATTGTCGGAGGGGGCTCAGGAGCTTTAATGGCACTTGCCCGACTCCGCCGCGCTCTCAAAGAGCCTCAAATTACCATTATTGCCCCCAATGACAAACACATCTATCAGCCCGGTCAAATCTTCGTTGCCGCAGGCGAATATGCCCCTGAAGATATTATTTTTGATAATACCGGCTACATCGGCGATGACGTCACATGGATCAAAGACGAAGTCGCCACCTTCGATCCTGAGCATAACACCCTGAAAACCAAAGGGGGCAAAGAGGTAGCGTACGATTATCTCGTCGTAGCGGCAGGGGTATCGTGCCATTATGAGCAAATCGAAGGACTTAGTGAAGAGTTGATCGGTCAGCATGGCATTTCAAGCGTTTATTTAAGCAACTTTGCAGCAGGGACGGCAGAGGGGGCAACCATGACAAACGAGTGGTTTAAAGCGATTCACGAAGCCGCTAAAACCTCTAAGCCCCGTGTTATTTGTACCCAACCTTCCACTCCGATCAAATGCGGCGGTGCTCCGCAAAAAATCCTCTATCTTAGCGATGATTTCCTCCGACGCGATAAACTCACGGCAGACTTTACCTTTGCAAGTTCGGGGGAGAAACTGTTCGCTCTTCCTGAAATTAATGACGCCCTTTTCAAAGTTCAAAAAAGCTACAACAACATAACCAATAAATTCGGACATGACTTAATCCGAATTGATGCGGAGAAGAAACTAGCCACCTTTAAACATAAATACGAAATCAAAGGGGAGTACGACAAAATCCTCGAAGAGTATGAAATGATCGAAAAAGAGGATGAAGTGGTAATGGAATACGATTTCATTCACATCGTTCCGCCTATGAGTGCGGCTGACGCAGTTGCGGCATCACAGCTCGGATGGCAAAAAGGGACGGCGCAAGGGTGGCTGGAAGTTGATCGTGAGAGCCTACAGCACCGACGTTATCCGAATGTCTTCGGTATCGGTGATATTTGCGGTATCCCAATGGGGAAAACCGGCGGCAGTGCCCGCCACCACGGTCCGATTATGGTCAAAAATCTCGTCTCTGTTATGGAAGGGAAAAAACCGACCGAGAAATTTGACGGCTACACGGTATGTCCGCTCAAAGTGAGCTATGGTGAAATCATCATGGCTGAATTCAATTACGACGGGCTTGCCCCCTCTTTCCCTCTTGATCCGGCGAAACCGCGCTGGGTATGGTGGGCATTCGATTTATACATGCTTCAACCGATGTACCGCTATCTCATGTTAAACGGTTTGATGTAAGTGCGTCTTAGCGGGTGGATACTTTTATCTCTGCTCTTTTGGGGCTGCCACGATTCCCCGGTATCCCTTCCCTATCCACTCACTATCACCCCTGAAGGGGTAGGTGCTATCCATTTAAACGGGACATTTGATATTCCGCTCTTATGTGGAAAACTCCCTGGGTTTGAGATTAAAAAGCTCTCTTCTGTCACTCCGGATCAACCGCAAACTATTTTACAGCTTACCCGTTATGATGAACCGATTGCTCTGATCGTATCCGACTCTAGCAAAACAACAATAGCCCAGATCATTGTCCGCTCACCGCTGATTAAAGATAGCGCAGGAGTGGGAGTCAACAACATACTACCCATCAGTGAAAAGCTCCGTTGTGACCATAATCAATGCCGCTACCAAGACAAACCTGCAATTACTTACCGTATTGAACCTCAATCGCGCTCTATTCGCGAAATAATCGTGCAACAGCTATAATACACTTATGAATACATTTTTTATCGAATTTCGCGATCCCCTTTTCGGGATCATCGTCTTCTTTATCCTCCTCTTTATCCTCTCATTCTTGAGTTATTGGTGGGGACGCTACAAAGCCGCACGTGCACATCGAGACTTAGAATCTTTTTTAGGAAAATTCGAGTCCCTCCAAGATGAAGCTAAAATAAGTGAACAGGTGCAAACCAATTCCCTATCAAGCGAATCGTGGCTCATGCTTGCACAATGTTTCGAGCACCAAGGAAATACCGAAAAAAGCGTCGAAATTTATCATGCCCTCCTCTCTAAAAATCGGGATAAAATTTTTCAGAAAGAGGCTCTTTTGTTATTGGGGAAAACCTATTTTAAAGCAGGTTTTTTAGAGCGTTCACGCCTCACCTTTATGCAAATTCTCCAAAATAACCCCCGCACTCCGACCGCACTTCACAACCTCGTACTGATATATGAACAGCTTCAGCAATACGATAAAGCCCTCGAAGTGATGGATTCATTGCTCGAAATCTCTCCGGATGCCATAAACGAAAAACTCTATCTCGAATGTCGCGCCCTTTTAAGTAACCACTCACTGAGTGTTGATGAAAAAGCGACACGCCTGCTTGATATCTATCGTACCCACGGGCAATTGGGATATCTGGTTTTTGAGTATCTCTTTACCTATCGTCCCCTCTTGGCGTGGGAACATTTTGACCAATCGCTAGCGCATCGCTTAAGCGATATTCTCTGGCGATTAGATGAGGGGAAGCTCGATTTGGATATAATTGCATCCAACGGTTATCTGCGTGAACTCTTTAGTGCAAAAGGCTCTCTTTCACTTGCGCAGGGGAGCTCGATTTTTGAACTCGATACGCTTATAACGCTGCGTCAATGCGGTGGAAGCAAAGCCTCTTTACAATTCGAATACGTCTGTGATGAGTGCAAACAACTCTCGATTTTCACCTTTCACCGTTGCCCGCATTGTCATGCGATTGATTCGCTTACCCCGACCATGAACCTTACAAAGGAGCGTTTTGAAGACAATAACTCTTTTCAGTGACGGTTCTGCACTCGGCAATCCGGGACCCGGCGGATACGGTGCCATTTTGCGATACGGCGACGTGGAAAAAATCGTAAGCGGCGGGGAGAAACACACGACGAACAACCGTATGGAACTCTTAGGGGTTATTGAAGGGCTTCGCGCCCTCAAAGAGCCCTGTGACGTTACCGTTATCTCCGATTCAAGCTATGTAATTCGAGGGATAAACGAATGGCTGGAGGGGTGGGTCAAACGGAATTTTGCCAAAGTCAAAAATCCCGATTTGTGGCATATGTATCTGGAAGTCTCCGCCCCTCACCGTATACGAGGAGAGTGGGTACGCGGACACGACGGTCATCCCGAGAATGAGCGGTGTGATGTAATCGCCAAAGAAGAGGCGGAAAAATTTAAACAAGGACTATATAGTAATGGATAATTTACACACCCTGCAAGCACAGTTGGGGTACTACTTTCAGAAAAAAGAGCTCCTTATTGAAGCGCTGACGCATAAAAGCTACAAACAGCCCTACAATAATGAGCGACTTGAATTTTTAGGTGATGCCGTTTTGGATTTGATCGTTGGCGAATATCTCTATACCAAGTTTCGCGATTTCGATGAGGGAAAACTCTCAAAAATGCGTGCCTCACTCGTAAATGAAGGGGGATTTACCGCTCTGGCGAATCATCTTAATTTGGGTAAATATATTTATCTCTCCAACGCCGAAGAGAACAACAGCGGTCGAACCAAAAGTTCACTTCTCTCCAACGCATTTGAAGCACTTATGGGAGCCATTTATCTCGAATCCGGGTTGGCTACCGTCCAAAATATTACCATTGAACTATTGGAAATTGTTCATGATGAGATTTCACTCGATTCACTCTTTAAAGATTATAAGACCTCTTTGCAAGAGTTAACCCAAGCCCATTACGGGACAACTCCCGAATACCAGCTTATCGCAGCACACGGACCCGACCATAAAAAAGAGTTCGAGGTAGCCGTCATAATCGATGGAAAGCGCTACGCCTCCGCGTGTGGAAAAAGCAAAAAACAAGCACAGCAAGAAGCGGCACAGATTGCCCTGACAATGCTGCAAAAGGAGCTTACGTGAACCGCTTCGGAGAACGCTTTGCTATTACTACCTTCGGCGAATCCCACGGAAAAGCGATCGGCTGCATCCTTGACGGTGTCCCTGCCGGACTTGAAATTGACGAAGCCTTTATCCAAAGTGAGTTAAACCGTCGCAAACCGGGGCAAAACGAGTTTGCAACCGCACGCAAAGAGGATGACAAAGTTGAAATCCTCAGCGGTGTTTTCGAAGGGATCAGCACCGGAACTCCCATGACACTCGTAATCTATAATACCGATCAAAAGAGCGGCGATTATAGCAATGTCAAAGATATTTTCCGCCCTGGACATGCCGATTTTACCTATTTTCACAAATTCGGTCTGCGCGATTATCGCGGCGGCGGACGCTCAAGCGCACGGGAAACGGCAGCGCGGGTAGCGGGCGGTGCGGTAGCGAAACTGATGCTAAAACCTCTTGGAATTAGCTTCGAAAGCGGTATCAGTGCCATCCACGGCATAGAAGCACAAACCCTCGATTTTTCTTACCCTTCTCAAAGTCCTATTTACGCCCTCGATAAAAATGTCGAAGAGGCTCAAAAAGCCGCTATTTTGGAGGCTAAAAACGCTCACGATTCGGTCGGGGGTGTCGCTGCTCTCAAAATTTCAGGCCTCCCTATCGGCTTGGGTGAGGGGTTGTATTACAAACTCGATGCCGTCTTAGCCGAAGCAATGATGGGGATTAATGCCGTAAAAGCGGTCGAGATCGGAGAGGGGATTCACAGCGCCGAGCTGCTCGCTTCACAAAATAATGATTCAATCACGCCGGATGGATTTAAAACCAATCATGCGGGGGGAATTTTAGGGGGAATGAGCAATGGGGATGATATTACCCTTCGCATTCATTTCAAACCTACCCCCTCCATTTTCATTGAACAAGAGAGCATAGACACGAACAATGAGAGTGTCCATGTCTCGCTCAAAGGGCGACATGATCCCTGCGTAGCCGTACGCGGCTCCGTCGTTGCTGAATCGATGGCAGCTCTTGTTATCGCCGATATGCTACTGCTGAATATGGGACGTACGATGGATGGTATCCGCAACTACTACGCTTAAGAATTCTTTTGCTACCATAGAGAATTCCTATGAAAAGGGTTCTTTGTGACAAGTACCACTCAAAACTGCTACCTCCTCGATACTTCCGTTATTCTTGATGACCCTACCAATATTTTACGAATCAGTGATGAAAACCAAAACGGCGTTGTCATCACGAATATCGTTCTGGCCGAACTTAACAGCAAAAAAGACGATATGCGCTCCGAAGCGGGGTTTCAGGCACGAGAGTTTTTTCGTCTTGCAGATGCCGCATGGGGGGAGCCGATCAGCTTTATAGAGCTTCCCGAATGCGTCCGTAAGCATATTGATGTAGAAGAGTGCAAAAATGATCGCTACTATCGATTAGCGCTCAACTTTGACCGCTCGCTTCATGGCGGAGAAGCAAACCTAATCGATCTGTTTATCATTCACCGCGAAAACTACCGCATTTCTCACAACTTCTCCGAGCCCAAAGGGATCAATGATGCCAAAATCGGTGAGATTGCCGATGATTATGACCTCACCCTTCTCACGAACGATATGTCATTTCGGATTGCCGCAGAGATTCGCGGTATACGGACCCAAAGCATCCGAAACAGCAGCGTCGAGGCTCCGGAACAAATCGATTTTTCCCGTACCTATACATATGAAGAGACCCCTGTACTTCCGGCTGAGGGAGAACACCATAATTTTGAACAAATTACCTTCGTGCAACAAGCCCAAAGCACTACCTCTGAAATGTATGAAACGGGGATTCAGCGCTATGCCTTTACCTTCAACCAACAACTTGAATGGTGTGATTTTGACCGCCGTTTCGGAGAACATTTCAGCGAGGAGCTCGTCCGCCCTCTCAATCTTGAACAAAAATTCTATTACGCAATGATGACCCATCCTCAAAATTATGTCACCGTCGTTGCAGGCTCCACCGGATCGGGAAAAACCCTTGTTGCCCTGCAAGCCGGGCTAGAACTCGTCGAAGAAGGGATTGTCGAGGGGATTGTTTATGCCCGGAATACCGTTACTTCAAACGATCAGCAGGCGGAACTCGGATTTCGTAAAGGGGATGAGGAGCAAAAGCTCAGTTTTTTTATGTATCCCCTCTACTCCGCCGTCAACTTTACCATTGAGCACCAGAGCAAACGCTCTATCGATGCGCGGGTCGAATACACCGGAAACACCAACTCCGTCAAACGGGAAAATGCGACCGAAGTATTTATGAAAAAATACAATATCGAAACGATGGATATCGCCCATTTGCGGGGAACAACGATCTCCCGTAAATTCGTCATCATTGACGAAGCGCAAAATATGACCAATGCAACCCTCAAACTTATCGGAACCCGTATGGGGGATGAAACCCGTCTTGTCGTGATGGGAGACCCGGGTCAAATTGACCATCCCTTCCTCTCCAAACGACGAAATGCCCTCGTTAGTCTACTGAATAAAGCGCAGCATAATGATTTTGTTGCCGGGATGCAATTACGTCATACCATCCGAAGTGAAGTAGCCGATTGGTTTGACAAGAATTTTTGACCAAGAAGTTCCCGCAAAAGCGGGAATAAGAAGAACGTATTAAATTGGCAAGACGCGGATTTTTTGAGAAAGCTTCTCTTTCAATGTTGCTTCGATAGCATAGAGAGTTCCGGTACTTGAACTTGCACACCCATTACATGCACCCAAATAGCGAATATAGACATCAATATACTCCGGCGAATCTTTGATATCGATAACTTCCATATTTCCGCCGTCCATAATCAAAAACTGACGAATTGACTCATCCACAACACTGTCAATCGCTTTGATTTTTTGTACCAAGGTCATCGCTTCAAAATCACCGTGCGCTCCCGCATCGGCGGCTGAACGCATTTTCTCTTCATCCATCTCATGACGAACATCCGCCAAAATATCGACCAAATAGTATTCACGCGCTTCATGACCGCCCGGTTTGATACACGATTTACAAAAACCGCCGGCTTTCGTGTAATCGGTGATCTGCTCTACCGTTTTAAGGTCATTGATTTTGATCACTTCGCGAAGGGTTCCAAGGCTCACACGGGCACATTCACACACAATAATCTCATCTTCAAAACTCGATTCGTCGACACCAAGATAGAGTCCGGCCGCTTTTTTGATAACGTCGTACGCCATAACCGAACAGTGCATTTTCTGAGGCGGTACAGCCGGAACATCCGGAGTATCACGCAAGGACATCTCCACATCAATATTGGTTATTTTAACCGCTTGCTGTACCGTTTTACCGATACACAATTCGGCCATCATATCCGAGCTGGCAATCGCCGTACCGCAGCCGAAACTTTTAAACTTCGATTTCACAATAGTGTCGGATGCAGGATCAACTTCCCAGTACAAACGGACCGCATCACCGCAGCTCTCCGCACCGAAATCGGCAACGATCAGCTTATGTCCTGCCGCATCACACTCCTCTTGGGTGATCTCCCCTTGGTTATTCGGGTTATTCATAAGGGTGGTTACTTTATTTGAGTACTGATCCCAAAGAGATCCGCCTAATAAATCATTTTTTGCCATAGTGGTATCCTTTAGTGATGTATTCCGCATGCGGTTGCTTCACCGCCTGCAGTGGGTTGTACGATTGCATACGAACTTGAGATGGCCCGTAACCGTTTGACAGCGGATTCAAATCGCTCAATCACGTAATCAACCTCTTCATCGGTCGTAAAACGGCTCAAACTCAAACGAATCCCCGTATGTGCAAGTTCATTATCTGCCCCAATAGCGAGCATAACCGTGTTAGCTTCTAAATCTTCCGATGCACATGCCGATCCGGTAGATGCTCCGATAAGGGCATTATTGAGATCCCATAACATCCCCTCTCCCTCAACTCCGCGAATCGAAATAAGGATGGTATTAGGGGTACGATTATCACGGTTACCAACAACCATAACATCACTTAATCCTGCAAGGAGAGCATCTTCAAGGCGATCGCGTTTGGCACGGATGGAAGCCATTTTTGTTTCGATATTTTCCGTAGCAAGTTCAATGGCTTTACCCATTCCAACAATGTAAGGGACATTGAGAGTGCCAGATCGGCGGCCTCCCATATGCTCTCCTCCGTGAAGCAAAGGGGTTAATGCTTCCGAATTGCGAATATAAAGGGCTCCGATCCCTTTAGGACCGTGAAATTTATGGGCGGACATCGACATAAAATCGACATGAACCTCTTGCATATCAACCGGTATTTTCCCGACCGCTTGAACGCCGTCGGTATGAAAAAGGACCCCTTTTTCTTTACAAATCTGCCCGATCTCTTTGATCGGAAAAATCATTCCGGTTTCATTGTTTGCCCACATGACCGATACCAATGCAGTTTTCTCGGTAATGAAGCTGCGAAGAGTATGTGCTTCAACAATCCCCTGATCATTCACCGGAAGATAGGTTACTTTTACCCCTTGCTCTTCGAGAAATTTACACGTTGATAGAACCGATGGATGCTCGATTTCGGTAGTTACAATATGGTTTTTATCGCCATTAAGGATCTTATCAACCCATACCGATTTGAGCACCCAGTTGTTTGATTCTGTCGCACAGGAGGTAAAGATAATATCATCTTTATCACTTGCATTGATGGCTTTATACATCTGATTGATCGCTTTTGTGATCGCAGGATGCGATGCGGTTCCGTAGCGGTGAAGCGAGTTTGGATTACCGTAAATTTCACTAAAATACGGAATCATCGCTTCGGTAACGGCAGGATCGACCATCGTCGTAGCGTTGTTGTCTAAATAGACCTGCATGAACTTCTCCAAAAAGAGGGTTTTAAATAAAAGACTAAATTAGTCTTCTTTAACTTTTGGGATAATAGTGCAACCGATGTTATAGAGACCTTAAGGGTTTTTTATATTTAGTAGAGTTTAAGAATATGTCGGCTTTAAATCATTAAAAAAACAGATCAATCAATTAGGCTAGAGTGCGGCAAAGCCACACTACGTAGAACACATTTAGAAGCGGTAGGAAAGACTCATGCTGATACATGGGTAAAATGAAAGCTTATTCGCTTCATCTTTGAATTTAGCATCTTCGATAGCAGCATCATTTGCCAATGTTGCATTGTTTGTCGGATTAGATATCGATGTGGATGCAGTCGGTTTTCCGAGCATCGCACCGAAATCCATTCCAAATGAAACTTTTCCACCGGACATCGTATTCCCAAAGCCAAGACCGACATACGGCATCACTTTTTGATACTTTATCTCTCCGGTGGCAGTTCCGATTTGAGCAGCGGTATAGGTATTACCATTGACGGTATAGCTTGTCCCTGCAGTCGGTTGAGCCGTAGCGGTTACTTTTGTCCCATTATAAATTCCACCCGCACTTAAGCGTAATCCACTTGTAAATGGGTAAAAATCGATAAGAACTCCGGCATTCTTGATCTTTGCAATACCATCATACGTCATAGATGCACTACCATATGAGCCTTCTTTAGAATAATTGTATCCTGCCGCAAGCATACGAACATTGAATTTTTCTGAGATTTGAGTAGTCCCCTCAATCCCGAGTCCTAGCGTACCGCCCGTCAAACCAATTGCAAAATCTTGTGCCATTGCACTGCTTGCAGCTATCGTTAATGCCAAAAGAGCACTACCTACAATTTTCTTCATTTGATTCCTTCTCTTGAATATTTTATTTTTGATCTGAATTTTATTCTACAGTTTTTATTGCTATTTAGCAAGATCCTTCTCATCCCCCTATTCTCTTTTGCAGAGAAACAAAAGTAAAGCCCTTTAAGAATTCGACATTAATTCAATCAGCTGATCAACCGTCTCTTGGTAGCCGCTCGCATACGTTGCCTCTTGAGAAAGAAAGGCATCCATCTTCTCTTTTTTCGAAATTGCCTCATCCAACTCTTTATCGCTTCCTCGTACATACGCCCCGATCCGTATCAACATCTCATTCTCTTTGAGTAATGTATACAGGCGTCGAAAACGGCGTACCGCACTCAAATGTTCGGGAGAGATAATATCGTTTATTACCCGTGAAGCAGAGTTGAGAATATTGATAGGGGGATAGATTCCAAAATCGGTCAGTTCGCGCGAGAGGACAATGTGCCCATCCAGAATCGACCGGGATTGGTCGGCAATCGGATCGGACATATCGTCCCCCTCCACCAAAACGGTGAAAAAAGCGGTGATCGAGCCGTTCCCCTCCTCTTTTCCGGCACGTTCCATCAATTGAGGCAAAAGGGTCAACGAAGAGGGGGGATACCCTTTTGAGGTAGGGGGTTCGCCCAATGCCAGGCCGATTTCGCGCTGTGCCATGGCAAAACGGGTTACGGAGTCCATCATAAAGAGGACATCTTGCCCCTTGGCTTTAAAATACTCCGCGACGCTCATCGCACTGAATGCCCCGTATTTACGCATCAAGGGGGAATCATCGCTCGTTGCGACGACCAAAACCGTATTTTCCAGATTTCCGCCAAGGCTTTTTTCGATAAATTCGGGTACTTCTCGCCCCCGCTCTCCGATGAGGGCAACCACTTTGATCGGGGCATCCGCCCCACGGACGATCATCCCCATCAAGGTCGATTTTCCCACACCGCTTCCGGCAAAAATACCGAGTTTCTGCCCCTTACCGCAGGTTAGAAGCCCATCGATGGTTCGCACCCCGACACTAAATACCTCGTCGATCATCCCCCGCTTCATCGCGGCGATGGGAGCTTTAATAATCGATTCTATGTGATCAAAAACAATAGGCCCTTTACCGTCGATAGGAGTCATAAACGGGTCAACGACACGCCCCAGTAGCCCCTCGCCCACCCCAATGGCCATACCGGTCTGATTGGGATACACTTTATCTCCGGCACGAAAACCCTCAACAAATCGAAAAGGGGTAATAAAAAATCGGTTGCGCTCTACCTCGCTCACCATCCCTAACGCTTCGGCACCGTCAATATCGGAGATAATGACAACTGTATCGCCGATACTCACATGCAACCCCTCCGCCACGATAACGGTCGGGCTGATTTTGGTAACGGTTCCGAATACGGTGGTAAGTTTCTCTACCCCTAAACGGCTGCGCAGTGTTTTAAGCGGCATAGCTTAGTAACGGTTACCGCTGGAGGAGTTAATAAGGCTGAAAAATTCCATCCGTGTCTTCTCATCGCGCTTGAACAATCCGCGCAGTGCGCTCGAAGTGGTCGTAGAACTGATCTTCTCGACTCCGCGCATCTCCATACACATATGGCGTGCTTGGATCACGACCGCTACCCCTTTGGGACTGATTGCTTCCATAAGTGCATCGGCAATCTGTTCGGTAAGCTGTTCTTGAATCTGCATTCTACGGGCAAACACATCGACAACTCGCGGGATTTTAGAGAGCCCGACCACTTTGCCATCGGGAATATACGCCACATGCGCTCGACCGATAATCGGGAGGAGATGATGCTCACACGTCGAATAAAACTCTATATCTTTGATCAGTACCATCTCATCATTGCTCGTCTCAAACATCGCCGAATTCAGAATAGCTTGGGGGTCTTCATTGTAACCGCCATAGATAAACTCATACGCTTTCAAAACACGCTCAGGGGTTTTAAGCAATCCCTCACGATTCACATCTTCGCCGACGTGGGTTATCATCGTTTTGACCGCATTTATAAACTGTTCGTTGTTATCTAATCCCATAGTTGCTCATCCGTGTAAAATATTACTATTACTCTAACACGTTCTAGCTTTTATTCAGCCATCTATTAACCCTTTTAAGATATTATTGCCACCATTTACTCATCATGAGATAACGCCATAAGGGAATTTAATGCAGATTACTACCAACAAAATCGACTCGGCAAATGCCAAAATCAACGCGGCTATCACACGTCAAACCATTGATGCCAACGTCGAAAAAATTGCCAATCAACTTAGCAAAGAGGCAAAAATTGCCGGTTTCCGTAAAGGAAAAGTTCCTGTCAGTGCCGTAAAAAAACAATACGGTGAGCGTTTGGTACAAGATGCGGAAGCACAAGTTTTACGTGACCTTCTCAACGAAGGGCTTAAAGTTATGGAGATCGCAAGCGATATGCTTATCGGTGAACCAAACATCACTAAATTTGAAAAAAATGATAACGGTATTGATGTAGAAGTATCCATCGCTATCCGTCCGGCTATCGAATTGGGCGATTACGCCGCTATGGTTCCGGATGTTGCAAAACCGGACATCGATGATGCAACGGTTATGGCACGTATCGAAGAGCTTGCTTCTGCACAAGCACCATTGGTAAACGTGGAAGAAGATCGTCCCCTCGTAAGCGGTGACACTGTTCTTATGGACTTCGAAGGGTTCGTAGACGGAGAAGCGTTTGAAGGCGGCAAAGCAGAAGGGTTCTCATTGCGCCTCGGAAGCGGTCAATTTATCCCGGGCTTTGAAGATCAAATGATCGGAATGAAAAAAGACGAAGAAAAAACGATTGATGTAACGTTCCCAGAAAACTACGGCGGAGCTAAATTAGCAGGGAAACCGGCACAATTCAAAGTAAAAGTCCAAGCAATCCAAGCCAAAGAGGCAGTAGTTGTGGATGAAGAGCTTGCTAAAAAAATGCTCCCAGGTTTTGAAGATGCAAGCGTTGAGATGCTCAAAGAAAAAGTTAAAGAGCAGCTCCAAAGCGAAGCGATGAGCACCCTTTACAATGACTCTCTCAAACCGGATTTGATGGAAACATTCGTCGGTGCATTCACAATTGATCTGCCGGAATTTATTGTCGAACAAGAGATGGATATGGCTCTCAATAAAAAAGCGCGCGATATGAGTGAAGCAGAGCTCGAAGAGCTTCGCGGTGATGCTGAAAAAGTAAAAGCGCTGCGTGAAACATTCCGTGACGATGCATGCCGCGCCGTTAAAGCAACCTTTATCGTAGATGCTTTGGCTCGTGCTGAAAACGTTATCGTTAACGAGCAAGAGTTGATGCAAACCATCTATTACGAAGCAATGCAAATGGGTCAAGATCCTGCTGCGGTTTACAAACATTACCAAGAGTCAGGATACCTTCCTGCGATTCAAATGGCGATGATTGAAGATCGTGTACTCAGCAAATTGCTTAACGATAAAATCAAGTAACCACGATGAGCTACATCCCTTACGTCATTGAAAAGACGGGGCGCGGCGAGCGTTCATATGATATCTATTCTCGTCTCCTTAAAGATCGCATCATCATGCTTAGCGGCGAAGTGAATGATGCGGTATCTTCCTCTATCGTAGCGCAGATGCTATTTTTGGAAGCGGAAGATCCTCAGAAGGACATCTATTTCTATATTAACTCTCCAGGCGGTGTCATCACCTCTGGGATGGCCATTTATGATACGATGAACTACATCCGTCCCGATGTCTGCACGATCTGTATCGGGCAAGCGGCATCGATGGGAGCATTTTTGCTCAGTTCGGGCGCCAAAGGGAAACGTTATGCACTTCCCCATGCACGTATTATGATCCATCAGCCTCTAGGCGGGGCACAAGGTCAGGCAACCGACATTGAGATCCAAGCCAAAGAGATTTTGCGGATGAAAGCGGAACTCAATGAAATTTTGGCTAAAAACTGCGGACAGAGCGTCAAAAAACTCGAAAAAGACACCGATCGCGATAATTTCATGTCAGCCGCAGAAGCGGTAGAATATGGTATTATTGATGAAGTTCTTTTGCAAAAAGAAAAAGAAGAAAAATAAGGATTAATGTGGCAAGCCTCAGTGACCTCAAGCGCACGCAACGACTAGGTTCCTCCGGAATGGAGGATGGTGTGGTCATCAGTGCGGGCGCACTCAATGATCCCACCAGCGATTTAGAAGTGTTTGCGAAAGAGGTACTAGGCTCTCTAATTTCCAATAATCTTCCCCCTACCCCAAACAATTTTGCCGTCTATTTTGACCGTAAACTCGAAGAAAAAAGTGAGAGTTTACGGCGTCAAATCGGTTCCATCTTGGAACTCGAAGAAAATAATGATGACGAAAAAAGTATTGAATTTGAAAAAACCCTCAAACAGGGGTTCTCTTCCGTCAAAAGCATTTTACAGCTCAGTGCGACCCTGTACAAAAACATGTCGTTGATGGAGAAGATCCTCGATAAACGCAAAGATGAGCTTAAAGGGATACCCTCGATTGAAGGTGCCAGCGAACTTCTTTCCTCTCTAAGCGGAGATGTCGGCAAGCTCAGCGGCATTCTCAAAAAGCAAGTTACCCACATGAAAACCATCTACGAAGAGACGGCAAATATCGTCAAACAAGTAGAACAAGAGACGATATTTGATAACCAATACGGGGTTTACAATAAACGCTATCTGATTACGAAATTAGAGCAAGAACGCCATTTAATCATTGAGTTTAAACATAAAAGTTCTTTGATCACCGTCGAACTCTCTCGCATTACTGCGCAAAGTATCCAAAGCGAAAAAGCGCATCAACTGATGATTCGAACGATTGCGCGCCTCTTATTGAAAACCTCCCGTCGCAGCGATATTGTTGCCCATTATGGTGACGGGGTTTTCGCTATGGTGCTCAAACATACCGATATAGAAAGTGCCAAACGGGCGTCGGATCGTCTGTATGAATTGGTTGCGTCCAGCAACTTCTTTTTGGCCGAGCAAGAGATTCAGCTTCGTATTGCCATCGGAGTAACAGAAATTGATCCCAATAAATCCGTAGAGGAAACCCTCGTGGGAACCCTCGATGCCATGGAAAGTGCCCATTCCGATCCAAAGATTCACTACGCCGTCTGCAACGGCTAATATTAGGTTCTCTATGACTCTCACAATTATTACTTACCCAGACAAACAGCTCAAAACTCTTTCCAAAGAAGTTACAACGTTTGATGGTGCACTTCATCGATTTCTCGATGACATGTACGACACAATGATTACCTGTAATGGTATAGGACTCGCCGCCATTCAAGTTGCCAATCCTATACGAGCCTTGATTCTTTGTATCCCGGACGAAGAGGGGAATCAGCACCGAGACAATTTGCTTGAGATCATCAACCCCGTCATCGTCAATATAGAGGGCTCCGTATTGTATCAAGAGGGGTGTTTAAGTGTCCCCGGCTTTTATGAGGACGTAGAGCGATATGAAACGCTCACATTACGTTATCAAAACCGTCATGGAGAGCGGTGTACTCTTGAGGCAAAAGAGCTGCTAAGTATTGCCATCCAACATGAAATTGACCATCTGGAAGGGAAGCTTTTCATCGAAAAACTCTCGTATGGCCGCCGCAAAAAATTTGAAAAAGAGTACAAAAAAGCCCTCAAAGAGAAAAAATAGCCCATTCTCTTCGCCTAAAATATTTCAATCTGCCATATTATTTTCTTCTTCTTGATTATTTGATACAATATTTGTTAAATAATATGGTTGGTAATTATGAAGCAGCTCCTCTGTGCCACATTTGAAGGGATCGATGCCAAAGCGGTAGAGGTTCAATTTTCAGCAACCAAAGGGCTCCCTGCATTTAGCATCGTCGGGATGGCAAATACCGCTATCACCGAGTCTAAAGAGCGGGTGAAATCAGCACTTTTGAGCAATGCTTTCACGTTTCCCCCTAAACGCCTCACCGTCAATCTGGCCCCAAGCGATCTAAAAAAAGAGGGGTCTCATTTTGATCTCGCAATTGCGACGCTTATCGCACTGGGAAATGATGAATGCGATTTAAACGAATGGTATGTCTTCGGGGAGCTAGGATTAGGCGGCGATGTCACCGAGAACACCCTCCTCTACCCCATACTCCTCTCACTGGCAAATCAAGGATTAATTACCAAAGCGGTTGTCCCTTTCATCAGCCTCGAAAAACTTTCCAAAATTCCGGGGATTGCATTTTACGGTGTACGTAATCTCACCGAGACGCTTAACCTCCTCCAAAGTACCGAATTGCCACCCCCCTCATTGAGTGCATCAACATTTCCCTTTCCTATCGAAAGCCACGAGGATAAAGTATACTATTACCACGAAGAGTACCCTCTCGATTTTAACGATATAAAAGGGCAAGAACATGCTAAACGGGCTGCCCTAATAGCAGCCGCAGGAATGCACAATCTGCTGCTGGAAGGCTCTCCCGGATCAGGAAAATCGATGATTGCCAAACGGCTGCGCCATATTCTACCTCCCCTGCATAACCATGAAATGCTAGAGTGTGCCAAACTCGAAATCTTAGAGGGGAAAGAGCCCTCTTTTACCCCGTTACGCCCCTTCCGTTCTCCGCACCACTCCAGTACCGGAGCCAGTATTTTCGGAGGCGGAACCCATAAAGCACAAATAGGAGAAGTAGGTTTAGCACACGGAGGCATCTTGTTTTTCGATGAACTCCCCCACTTTTCAAAAACCGTATTGGAATCGCTTCGTGAACCGCTCGAAGACCGCCATATCCGCATATCGCGTGTGAATGCAAAAGTGACCTATGAAGCCGATTTTTTATTTGTAGCGGCGATGAATCCCTGTCCCTGCGGCAATCTGTTTAGCGCTGCCGTTCCATGTCGCTGTTCGGATGTTGAAGTAAGTCGCTATAAATCACGTCTTTCTGACCCCTTTTTAGACCGTATCGATCTCTACATACAAATGCACCCTATCAGTGCCGAAGATCGTCCAAGCCTAAGTTCAAAAGAGCTCCATGCCAAAGTACGGCAGGCCTTTATTCGGCAAAAAGAGCGGGGACAGATAAGTCTTAACGGATCGCTGAGTGATGTGGAGATACAAAAATACTGTGCGGTAGAGGAAGAGGGGCAAAAGATGATCGACCAAGCCATCGGGAGATTCAACCTCTCTTTCCGCGCCGTAGGAAGACTCTTAAAAGTAGCACGTACGATTGCGGACATCGAAGGGGAGAAGGACATTGGAAAAGTTCATCTGCTGGAAGCCTTGAGCTATCGGAAGAGATGAAATTATAAGGTCGCAAATTGCGACCTTATAAAGTATTAAAACGTCGCCACAACCCATTGGGTAATGACAAAACCACCGACAACCAACCAAATAAACATGGAACCTGCCGCATAGATAGGGGCTAATCCAAGTCCTTTGAATTTCGCGAAGCGTGTCCCCATACCGAGTGCTGTCATTGCCATCGTAAGCAAGAAGGTATCGATAATATTGATATTACTGATTACCGATTGGATAGTTGTTGCTATCGCTTCTGTTGCGTGGGCATCGGTGAAATTGAGTAACAGTGAATTTACCCCAGCCATACCGACGAAGTACACAGCAAACCAAGGGATTACAAGCTTAACTCCCCCTCCGGTTGTCCCGCTTTTCTTTGCGGCATACGAGAGATAGATGCCCAAAACAATCAACATCGGTGCGATCATAATAACCCGTGTCATTTTGACGATTACAGCGGTATTGGCCATATCGGCACTTGCCCCCGGGATCGATGCCGGAACGGCAACGACTTGAGCTACTTCATGAATTGTCCCCCCGACATACATCCCAAACGTACTGGGAGCCATGTGCAAAAATCCGGTTGCGGGTTCAATAATCGCCGCGTACAATACAGGATAGAGAAACATCGAAATCGTTCCGAAAAGGACAACCATCGATACAGCAATCGCCGTTTTGTACTCTTCACTTTTCAGTACCGGTTCGGTTGCCAAAACGGCTGCCGCACCGCATACTGAGGCTCCCGCAGCGGTCAACATCGACGTATCGCGATCCAGTTTAAAAACCTTTTGCGCCAAAAAGGTTCCGAGGATAAACGTGGTAGAGAGCATGATCAAAGAGACCATGAATCCCTCTATCCCCACTTGTTCAATCTGTTGAAATGTGATACGAAAACCGTAAAAAACGATGGCGAATCGGAGGATTTTTTTACCGGAGAAGGTAATTCCCCCCTCCCAAACGGAAGGGATACGGTTATGAAGCGTATTGGCAAAAAATATCCCTAAAACAATCCCCACGACTAACGGTGAGATTCCTAGATTTTTAACCACAGATATGTCAGCGATCATCGTCGCAGCTGCAGCAAATATAGCAACAAATAAGATACCGCTGAGGGTATCTTTGCGCTTTTGAGGTGAAAATGGCATAAATGTGCCCCCTATGATTTACAAACTAAAAGGGCAATTATAGGTTATTATGGTCAACAGACCTCTACCATAATGGAATTAAATCTAATTCCTTACAAAACCACTATGTTTAAACGTGCCGGAACATCCCCATCTTTGGTCGTTTTAGCCGACTCATTGGGTTTTACAATAATACGCTTTTCTAAACCGGGATTTTTCAATAAATACTGAGAAATCTGCTCCGCTCGGTGCGATGAAAGGGCTTGTATCTCCTCAGGGGTAACACTTTGAACCGCAATCAGCCGCTCTATCAGCTCTGCGCTGTAATAACGGACAAAGGCGCTCTCCTCTTTGTGCTCTTCTTGAAGTCTTGTTTTAAGGGCTTTGATCTCCCCTCTGTCCAATAACTCTTTCGCCATCGATTCGAGCAGATCCAAACTGACCGCTTGAACCGAATCAATTTTCGACTCTTTATCCCGCTTGATCGCTGCAAGGACAAGTTTTTCGGCTTTCAGGGCATGTGCATCGCTCACGGTATCACTCGCACCGTACACTTCCAGTGAAAGCTTCGGACGTTTGACAAGCATTGCTGCGACTTGATCGAGCTTCTCTTTTTGAGGAGGGAGCAAGAGCGCTGAACCGCTCTCAAAATCAATACTGGAGAGTTTATCGTTCTCAATTCCCAGCATAGAACCCAGCAGTTTAAACGGAGAGGTCACCGCCTTGGTAAAGAGATTGGTAATCACCTGCCAGACAACTTTGCCGTATTTAAAATCAGGACTGTTCACATCCCCTTGTATCGGCAAATCGATATCGATGACCCCATCGCTGTCTTCAAGGAGTGCGACAACAAGTCGCATCGGCCAAGGTGAGCCTCCCTCTTTTTCCGCGCCCAACTCTATCTGTTTAATCAGAATGTTATTCTGACCGTCCAACTTGCCTCCGTTGATTTTGTATCCAAGATTTAAAAAGAGCCGCCCATCAGCAATCTTGTATCCCAAAAACTGCAACGAATAGGGGGTGTACTCTTTAAGCTCAAGATTATCAAAAGCGACTTTGATATCGGTATATTGTTTCGGCGCTTTGGTATTAAGCTGACCGTCGATTTTGGCCAATCCGTATTTATCGACCCCTCCGCGCAATTTAACAAACGTTGTCACATCCTTGGTCGTAGATATCCCAAGAACGGACCCCTCCAAGTCATGAATGTAGGTTTTAAACGGCAACGGCAAAGAGAGATCACTGAACGTCGCACTGCTGCCGCGTACGAGAAGTTTCACAATATCAATACCGAAAGGGTTAGGGGACGAACGAGTTGTGTTCCCCTCAGACGCCGCATGTTTTCCGAGAAGTGCGAAGTTAAGCTCTTTTTTCGCATCAATAAGTGCGTTAATATAGAATCCATCGATTGCAAGCTGATTAATTTTAAGCCGATTATCGGGATAGGCATAGGTAAACGGTGTTGCTCCGATGCTTTGCCAACCGGCCAATACCGTCTCATCACGTGAATCGTCTACAACCCAGTCGCTTAGAGCCACTTTTCCATTCAGTGCCGTTTTTAACGGGGTGTAGTCATAATTTCCGGTGACAGAGAGGTTCCCGCGATGGATAGAGGCATACGTGGAGGGTTCCAAATACGGGTCAAACGTCGATACGTCTAATCCATTCAACTCAAATCGTCCCTTGCTGTGCAACTTTTCGCGCACCAAATCACCATCTACGCTCAACGTACTTTTCGAATTTATACGGGTCGATGCCGCAATATGATTCGCTGATTTAGGATCACTGCCAAAATTGCGGACATTTACATTAAGCTGTTCAAGATTCAGTGCAACCGTTTTACTCGGAACCTCATCCACAAAACGAACTTTACCCTCCGTTAGACTCGTAGAATCCAACACGTAGCTCCACGGTGCTTCAGAAGAAGGCTTATCCGCCTTCGTTGCCGGAACATAAACGAGGCGTGATACATCAATAGTACCGTCTTTCGACCGTTTCAAAGCGATCGAAGGGTTTTTCAGTGTTATGCTCGAAACACGTGCCCTCTTTTGGATTCGATCGAGACGTATCCCATCAACGCCTATGCCATCCAATGCCGCAATTTGCCCTCCGTCTTTCTGACGCAAAACACTCAATGCCCCAGAGGTTAACGATACATTCAAAGGGGCACTCTCTTCACTGTTGATGGCGGAAGCATGCACAGAGAGATTATCAAGGCGCATTCTGTACGGCTCAAGCGGTGCTTTATCGTTCCACGTGACACCCAATCCGTCCAGATCAAATCGATCCAATGCCACTTTCCATGGTACTTTGGTCTCATTCTCATCATCAGGAAATGCTTTTTGAATCTCCTCTATATAGTGCACCCAGTCGATAGTTCCGTTTTGATATCGCTCTGCATTCAGATCAAGGGAGGAGAGCTTGAGAAATTCGGCAGAAAATACTTTACGCATCGGAAAAACTGTCCCCCCCGCTAAATGCAACGCCCCCATCGTGAGCAAATTATGTTCTTCCCCTTTGGGAATAATGCGGAGCTTATTCACATCGGCACTTACGTGGGAGAGCTCGGTAGCGTTAATATCCGAACTGTTAAAACGGTAGTCAAAACCGAACTTCACTACCCCATCGGCTACTTCGATCGGAAGTTTCTCTTTAAAATAGCTCCACGGCGTGTACAGCTCACCGGAATCAAATGCGACATTTCCGCCGATAACCAAAGGAGAAAGGGCATCAATTTTACCCCGCAATTCTACAAAGCCGCCATCGTTGATGGTTGCGTAAAATCGCAGTGCCCCGTTGGTGTTTGAGAAGTGACGAAAGTCGATGTTATCCAAATTAAAACCGATAGGGCCGGCATTGAGCGTATACGCTTCCCCCTCACTGAGATCAAAATAGGCCATACTCCCCCCGTGGAGAGTAAAGTGTCTGATCAACAGTTTCGGAGGCTCTGAGTGCTTCTGCGGCTCGTCATTACCGCCCAGTTCCGTAAGCCATTTGAAATTAAAATCTCCCTTAGCATCTCTACGAATGGTAATGCTCGGCTCTTCAAGGGTGATATTGCCGATAACCAGCCCTCCGCGCCACACATACGAGAGAGGATCAATATTGATGCTAAATTGTTTTAACGCGACGAAATCACCCTTCTTCGGTGTCTTAAACGCCATGTTTTCCAGAGAAAGGTTCCACGTAAAAGGGTTAAACGAGGCCGACTCGACTGAGAAATCCCCCCCCTTGGTCACCTCTGCTATTTTTTGAGGAGCGATGTGTTTAATCGCATACGGAACACCGAAAAAACCGATTACACCGTATAGTATCGTTGCAGCCGCTAACGATTTGAGAACTATCCCTTTGTTCATTGTCATGCCCTTGTCAAAATCTATTTTCATTTTATCATAGTTAAATCTATATTTCGACATAATCAGCTACTTTATCTAACCAAACGGATACCGCCATGAAACGTAAAAAAATCTACAATCCGACTTCCAACGAACATGTAAATGACCGACGTATTTTCGGCGGCAACCCTACCGGTATTTTTGAGCTTAATAACATCAAATATCAATGGGCGTATAACCTCTGGGAGATGATGCTCAACAACACATGGTTCCCCAAAGAGGTCGATATGACCCGCGATGCGGTCGATTACAAGTACCTCACCGAGATGGAAAAAACGGCGTACGACAAAGCCCTCTCCCAGCTTATCTTTATGGACAGCCTCCAAACCAACAACCTGATGGACAACGTCAATCCCTACGTTACCGCGCCGGAGATCAATCTCATTTTGGTACGCCAAAGTTTTGAAGAGGCACTCCATTCTCAAAGCTATGCCGTTATGGTCGATTCGATCAGCCAAAACAGTGAAGAGATTTACGATCTATGGCGCCAAGACATGATGCTTAAAACCAAAAATGACTCCATCGCCGCCCGTTATGAAGAGCTTGCGGATGATCCGAGCGAGAGTGCATTTTTAAAAGCGTGTTTTGCCAACCAAATCCTTGAGGGGATCTATTTTTACAGCGGATTTACCTACATCTACACCTTAGCCCGTTCGGGTAAAATGCTCGGGAGCGCCCAGATGATCCGTTTTATCCAGCGGGATGAAGTGACCCATCTTGTATTATTCCAAAACATCATCAATACCCTGCGCCGCGAACGTGCCGATCTCTTCACCGAAGAGCTGATCGAAGAGGTTTACGATATGTTCCGCAAAGCGGTAGATTTGGAAGTTGCATGGGGCAAATACATCACCCAAGGGCAAATTTTAGGTCTTACCAATGAGATTGTAGAACAATACATTCAGTACCTCGCCGATTGCCGCCTTAGCGCCGTCGGACTGACCCCTCTGTACAATGTTGCCAATCCGATCAAATGGGTGGATGACTTCTCAAAATTCAACGACCAAAAAACCAACTTCTTCGAAGGAACGGTTGCGAACTATTCCAAAGGAAGCCTCAGCTTTGACGACTTCTAATATTCGCCCTGTTGTATCGCTGTGCCTAAAAACCGATGAGAATTTTGAGAAAAATCTCTCTCATCTCATTGCGCTAATCAACCAAACACCCGACGATTGCATCGTCGTCGCACCCGAAGTCGCTTTAAGCGGTTTTACCTATGATCGGTTCGAGGAGGCAGCAGCTTTTACTCCCATCGCGCTAGAAGCCCTTCTGCGCGTCGTCAAAAACCGTCTTCTGATCTTTACCGCCATCACTCGTAGTAACGATGCGTTTTACAACATCGCCTATGCTTTGCATAACGGTACCGTTATACATCAGCAGGGAAAAGTAAAACTCTTCTCTCTCGGAGGGGAAACTGACCATTTCACCCCTGCACTAGAGGGAGAAATTGCCCCTTTTACGTTTGAGGGGATTACTGTCGGAATTTTGATCTGTTTTGAGCTTCGATTTAAAGGGTTGTGGCAAAAGCTAGAGGGGTGCGACATTATCGCCATCCCGGCACAATGGGGCAAACTGCGCTCGGATCATTTTGTCACCCTAACCGAAGCGTTAGCACTCATGAACCAGTGCTACGTCATCGCAAGCGATGCGGATAATGAAGACACCAGTGCCATGAGCGGTATTATTACCCCTTTTGGAACCGCAATACGAAACAGCGGATCAGAGGTATTGAAATCTCAATACGAATCACGAACGGTAGAATCCATGCGACGATATTTAAATGTAGGAATTATGGCATGATCGATAAAATAACGATTATTAAAACGACTCGGATGGCAGAAGAGATTGCCAAAAGATTCTCGATCCGTCCCGTGATCAAAGATGCTATTATCCACACCAATCGCGAAGCTTTTGTCCCAATTGCGATGCGCCACAACGCCTATCGCCTAGACGCGCTCCCCATCGGTGCACAGCAGTACATCTCATCACCGCTGACAGTCGCTAAAATGACACAGTACCTCAGTCCTGAGGGGTGCGATAATGTATTGGAGATCGGATGCGGCAGCGGTTATCAAGCGGCCGTATTGTCCAAAGTATTCCGCCGTGTTTTCACAATTGAGCGGATCGAATCCCTTCTTTTGGAGGCAAAAGAGCGGTTCCGTCATCTACGTCTAGGCAATATCCACACCCGCACTGACGACGGGCAAAACGGCTGGGAGCAGTATGCCCCCTTTGACCGTATTTTATTCTCCGCATCGGCACGCTCCATTCCCCAAAAACTTTTCGATCAATTGCGCGAAGGGGGAATCCTCTTGGCACCTATGGAGCGGGGGCGTGAACAAATCATCACCCGATTCACAAAACGAGGAGGTGTTATCTATGAAGATTCCCTCGAAGTGTGCGATTTTGTCCCCGTATTGGATGGAGTTGTCCGATGAGCCTCCCCGAAACTTTTGTCGAGCGGCTCTCACAGATTGTTCCACGTGAGCAGTTCGACGCCATTATCCGCACCTTTGATTCTCCCAAGCAGGTTACATTTCGGGTCAATACCCTTAAATCAACCCCCGAAGAACTCGAGACAGAGCTGCGCATTGCAGAGATCCCATATGAGAAAGTAGGGTGGCTAGAGGGGGTTTACCGTATCTCTCCCGACGATAAACTCCGCCTCACCCAGACCGACGCGTTCTACGGCGGCAGACTTTACATCCAAAATCTCGCCTCCATGATCGCACCGCTGATTCTCGCCCCCCGGCCCGAAGAGACGGTACTCGATCTCGCCGCTGCCCCCGGAGGGAAAACCTTGATGCTTGCCGGAATGATGCAAAACACCGGATGGCTTTCAGCGGTTGAGCTTTCACGAGAACGTTTCTTCCGCCTCCGCGACAATCTGGAAAGCCAAGGGGTGACCAACGCCCACACCTATATGACCGACGGGCGGAGCGTAGGGAAGAAATGTCCCGAGATGTTTGACCGCATCCTCCTCGACGCGCCATGCTCCTCCGAAGCCCGCTTCAAAACCCACGATCCAAAATCAATGTCATATTGGACGATACACAAAGTCAAAGAGACCTCCAAACTTCAGCGGCGATTATTGCTCTCCGCATTCGATGCCCTCAAACCGGGAGGCAAATTGCTCTATTGCACCTGCTCATTTTCCCCCGAAGAGAATGAAAGCCCCCTTCAGCACCTTTTAGAGCGCCATGGAGACCGTTTAAACACCTTACCCCTCACATTGCCCTTTGATAACATCCAAAAGCCTCTAACACGCTGGGGAAAAGAGATATTTGACGAACGGATCCAAAACGGTGTCCGTATTTTGCCAACCGATACGATTGACGGATTCTTTTTGTGTCTGCTGGAGAAAAAATGAACTCCATATTATTCGTTTGTCTCGGCAATATCTGCCGCTCGCCGATTGCCGAAGGGGTAGCGAGAAAACTGATAGAAGAGGGGGGTCATAGTATCACCGTCGATTCGGCAGGGACAGGCAGCTGGCACGTCGGCGAAACCCCGTGTCAACACTCCGTTACCGTCGCCCGAAATCATTCTGTCGATATTTCAACCCTCCGCGCCCGTCAGGTAAAAAAATCTGATTTCACCGCGTTTGACATAATCGTCGCATTGGATCAGAGCAATTACCGCGATCTCAAAGCATTAGGATGTCAGAATCTGGTCAAATTGGGAGATTACGGGCACAACGGAGCCGATGTCCCCGATCCGTATTTTTTTGAGGGGTTTGAGGGGTTCGAACACGTCTATACGATGATCGAGTCGTGTGTAAAAGAGCTCCTCAGCCGCTAAAGGGGAGTTCTTCGTACCCGATAGAAGTACCGATGATGTAACACGGCGCTTCGCTCACACGGCCGATATAACTGCCGATCCCTATCGCACAGCTCTTGGTATCCATTTCCGCCGTTATCCCCTCCGACATATCGAGCGTTTTGAGGATGTTATCACTTACCAGCTTGGCATCGCTAACACCGTCTATCTGAAACCCTATATCAATCCAGTCAAACCCACGTGCGATGTCCTGAACACTGAAACGGATTTCGATGGAAGTAGGGGAGAGTGGAGTTATGGAGCGGACTTCCCCCTGACGGGCGAAGCCAATACGCTCACACAGGTTTTTGAGCGATGAACTGCTCAGGGGCTTTACTGGCACCCTTCACACTCCATCGTTCGGTCTGCGGTATCGCTTTTCTGCTCCGGTGATTGTGAGCGGAGATAGTAGGTCGATTTGAGTCCCAGTTTCCAGGCGAGCATATAGATATCGTTCAGATATTTGCCGCTTGCTTTGTCGAGGGTAATAAAGATATTGAGACTTTGCCCCTGATCGATCCATTTTTGACGGATTGCCGCCGCTTTGACGAGGATCGTTTGATCAAGATCATACGCAGGGGTATAGTACCCCCACGTCTCAGGGCTGAGCTGCGGAGCAACTACCGGAATAAGGCCGGAGAGATTCTCTTCAAACCATTTGCGTTTGTAGATCGGTTCAATCGTCTGCGTCGTCCCCGTGAGAATCGAGATAGAACTTGTCGGCGCGATCGCCATCAAATAGCCGTTACGCATCCCCTGCTTTTTGATGGTTTCACGCAAAGCATCCCACTCGTAGTTCGGGGCGAACAATCCGCCGCGATCGACAAGATTTTGAACTTCTGCCGTAGCATGATCCATCGGAAGAATTCCACGGCTCCATTTAGAACCTTGATACTCTGAGTACGACCCTTTTTCGACCGCAAGGTTTGAAGAGGCGAGAATGGCGTTATAGCTTACCGCTTCCATCACTTCATCGATTTTATCGAAATGTTCTTGGCTTCCCCAAACAATCTTGTTTTCCGCAAGCATCTGCGCTTCACCCATAACACCCAAACCGATCGCACGGCTGCGCATATTCGTCCGCTTGACTTTCTCTAACGGATAAAAGTTCAGATCGATAACGTTATCGAGAGCTCGGATCGCTATCGGAACGATACGGTCGATATCTTCTTTCGTATTGATACGGGAGAGATTGACGGAGGCGAGATTACATACCGCCGTTGCACCATCCACTTTCTCTTTCTCTACGATATAGATTTGACGCCCTTGTAATGAATCCAACGCCGTAATCTTTTTTGCCGGTTTTTCAATCCCGCTGTCCACTGTTACTAATTCATCTTCTTCATACGTTAGGAACGAGCCGTCTTCAAATTTCACTTTTACGAGATAATGATTCGGCTGTGTGTTCTGAAAAATCTCAGTACACAGATTCGAGCTTCGGATGATCCCGTAATGATCATTCGGGTTAGCACGGTTAGCGCTGTCTTTAAAACACAAGAACGGGCTTCCCGTCTCAAAATACGACGTTAGAATCTTTTTCCAAAGATCTTTTGCCTTGGTGTGCTCTTTGATAACACTCGGATCTTGTTCAAGTTCGAGATACCGCTTTTCAAACTCTGCGCCATGAAGTTCAGTAAGTTCTTTAACATCAAACGGATCAAACAGTGTCCAAATGCCGTCTTCGACGACACGTTTCATAAACATATCGTTGATCCATAGTGCAGGGAACAAGTCATGCGCACGTCGTCGCTCTTCCCCTGAATTTTTCTTCACATCGAGGAAATCTTTCACATCCATGTGCCACGGCTCTAGATATACAGCGATTGCCCCTTTACGGGTTCCAAGCTGATCAACCGCAATTGCGATATCGTTGGTGATTTTCAAAAAGGGAACCGTTCCGCCGGCAGCATTTTTGTGTCCGTCGATGAACGATCCCATCGCACGGACTTGTGTCCAATCCCAACCGATTCCGCCACCGAATTTAGAGAGTAATGCCATCTCTTTGTAGGCATCAAAAATCCCTTCGATATTGTCAGGGCTTGATCCGATATAACACGAACTGAGCTGATGTCGAGTCGTACGGGCATTGGAGAGAGTAGGGGTTGCCAGCATCACTTCAAATTTAGAGATCATGTCATAGAATTTTTTCGCCCACCCTTGGCGATCACTTTCGTTCTGCGCCAAAAACATCGAGACAGCCATAAACATGTGCTGAGGCAACTCGATAGGATCTCCGTTGCGATCCTTAATTAAATAACGGTCATACAACGTCTTAACGCCAAGATAGTTAAACTGCAAATCGCGTTCCGGATCGATATAGCCGTCCAAATCGCTAAGATCGTATTTCTCTTTGAGACCGAGCAAAATACGACCTTCAGCCTCTCCACGCTCGAAATAACTTTCCAAGGTACCATAACCGGTAAATCCGTTTACACGGTGATAAAGATCGTACAAAAAGAGGCGTGATGCAACAAACGTCCAGTTCGGGCTGTCAATATCGATCTTATCAACGGCAGTCTTAATCAGCGTATGCTGTATCTCGTTGCTGTTAATACCGTCACGAAATTGGATTTGTGCGTCCACTTCGAGTTCACTTTGAGATACATTGAAAAGCCCTTTGACGGCAGCAGACGTGTATTTTTGAATTTTGGTTATATCGAGCGGCTCACGGCGCCCGTTACGTTTAATAATGGTTAGCATCTCTCTCCCTCAGACTCTATAAAGCTGTATTATAATCACTCAATATTGTATTGTTTCTTATGCCGAAACAATGTTTTTTTATGATAATTATTTAAACACCCGTGCAAAAATTTTATCGACATTTTTGGTGTAATAATCGTAGTTGAAACAATCGCGGATTGCCTCTTCACTCAAACTCTGACGCAGCTCTTCATCGTCCAATAGATATTGAAGATAAAGACTCTCCCCTTTTTCATTGATTGCACTTTTACCATGCTGCAACCCTTCCCATACTTTCATCGCGTTACGCTGAACGATACGGTACGCATCTTCACGGCTTACCCCTTTGAGTGGAAGCTCAAGCAAAACGCGCTGAGAGAAAACCAAACCGCCTGTTAGATTCAGGTTACGCATCATGTTATCAGGATAGACAACGAGATTGGCAATAACACTGTTAAAACGGTGAAGCATAAAATCGCTAGTAACAAAACTGTCCGGAAGCCAAAAACGCTCGGTAGAGCTGTGAGAGATATCACGTTCATGCCATAACGCGACGTTTTCCATTGCAGGGATAACGTAAGCACGAACCATACGTGCCAACCCGGTTATATTTTCCGTCAAGATTGGATTGCGTTTGTGAGGCATTGCGCTAGAGCCTTTTTGCCCTTTAGAGAAAAATTCTTCACACTCATACACTTCGGTACGTTGCCAGTGACGAACTTGCACCGCAAATTTTTCAATCGAACCGGCAAGCAATGCTAACGTAGTTGCAAGGCGGGCGTAACGGTCACGCTGTATAACCTGGTTAGACGCAGGAGCCGCTTTCAGCCCTAATGCTTCACACGTATACTCTTCAAGTTCTAACGGTGCGTGGGCAAAATTCCCCATCGCTCCGGATACTTGACCGACGGCGATCACCTCCATCGTTTGTTCCAAGTTTGTCAAATGGCGAGCCATCTCATCGTACCAAACCGCTAACACGAGTCCAAACGTAATCGGCTCTCCGTGAATTCCATGGGAACGTCCGACGACCAATGTCATCTTGTGTTCCATCGCACGAGCCTTAATCGACTCCATAACCATTTTAACGTCTTCGATGATAAGGGCCAATGAATCACGCATTTGCAAAGCGACTGCCGTATCAACCGTATCGGAAGAGGTCATCCCGTAGTGGAACCAACGGCTCTCTTCCCCGAGCGTTTCGGATACCGATGTAGTGAACGCGATCAGGTCATGCTTGGTTACCGCTTCGATCTCATCGATCCGCTCAACACTGAAGCCTGCATTTTGAACAATCTTCTGCGCATCTTCATCAGGAATCAATCCCAATCTATGCCATGCAGTGACAACCGCTTTTTCCACATCAAGCCACGCTTGATATTTTGCTTGGATACTCCATTTGGATTTCATCTCTTCTCTGGCGTAACGATCTACCATATCTGCTTCCTTACTATGCTAAAATGCGCATCTTATTAATAGATATAGTTTATCCAACCCTCCCTAAAAAGGAATTAAATTGCCCTTCATCACCAAAAAACTTCATGCGCCCATCCGCCAGAAAGCATTCCGATTTTTAATGCAAGAGTTAGGAATACCCCAAAGTGAAGCGCAACGTTTAATTGCTAAAGGGAGACTTTCACAAGAGGGTGTGGTGATGTCGAATAATGCGGGATTCATTGAAGGGGAGTTTGATTTTATCTGTTTCGAGCCTGTGACGCTTGGCCTCCTACCCACATTTGTTGAAGAAGAATTTGCTGTCTATGATAAACCAAGCGGTTTGCTTGTCCACCCTCAAAACCGTCATACCCCCTATTCGCTCAACGATGAGATTAAACACCGTTTTGGACATGACGCCAACATCACCCATCGAATCGATCAGGAGACGAGCGGTTTGGTTTTAGCCGCGCGCAATAAAGTATCAGAACGCACTTTAAAAATGATGTTTGAAGAGCGCCATATCACTAAACGTTATCTCGCTATGGTTAAAGGTCATCTTAGCGAACCTCTTGATATCCAAGAGCCTTTGTTGCGTCGCGAAGACTCCAGTTCGATTGTTCGCATGATCGTACGGGTTCATCCTGAGGGCAAAAAATCTCGTACGTTTATCAAGCCTCTGGAATATTTTCCGGACACTGATACAACGCTCGTAGAAGCTTCGCCGTATACCGGACGGCAACATCAAATACGGGTTCATTTGTTCCACGTGAAACATCCTATTGTCGGTGATCCGATTTACGGGCAAAATGAAAATGATGCTGTACGCTTTTTAGATAGAGAAACGTCAATCGAAGAACGCTTTGCGAACACCGGAGCATCCCGCCTTTTGCTCCATGCCCATTCGCTTGAATTTACCTACAATGATATTCCCTACCATGTTATCTCAAAAGAAGATTTTATTGCACAATGTTTTGACGCTATGAAAGCGAACTAATCTACCATGCCTTTTGTTACCAAAAAACTTTACTCTTCTACACATCAGATGGCACTCACTTTTTTAATCGATGAACTAGGGCTATCACGCAGCGAAGCTCAACGTCTGATTGCGAGAGGTCGACTTTCGCAAAACGGCACGGTAATGTGTGATCAATTCGGTTTCATTGAGGGTGATTGTGAGTTCATTTGTTTTGAGCCTATAACGCAAGGGTTCAAACCGATGTTTGTCACTAACGACTTTGCAGTTTACGACAAACCAAGCGGATTAAGCGTCCACCCGCATAGCCGACAATCGCCCTATACCCTTAATGATGAGATCAAACATTTGTTTGGAGATGATGCTAACGCGACGCACCGTATTGACCAAGAGACGAGTGGATTGGTTTTAGTTTCTCGAAACAAAAAGAGTGAAACAGTTTTGAAACGGTTATTCTCAGAGCGTGCTATTACCAAGCGATATCTCGCATTGGTAAAAGGTCATATTGAACACCCTATCGATATCCAAGAACCGTTACATCGAAACGATCATCCCAACCTTTTAATAAGCATGGTGGTTAAAGTTGATCCAAAAGGAAAGCCTGCCCGTACCCTTATTAAACCTCTTCAATATTTTCCTGAGCTTGATATGACGCTCGTAGAGGCATTTCCATTGACCGGGCGTACCCATCAAATACGGGTTCATTTGTTTCACGTGAAACATCCGATCATCGGCGACCCGGTATACGGCCCCGAGGAAGAGGATATAATCCGGTTTATAAATAAAGAGTTGAGTAAAGAAGAACGACTGAAAAAAAGCGGATCGACACGGCTGTTGCTTCATGCCCATTCGCTTGAATTTACCTATCAAAATGAGAAATATACAATCGTATCAGAAAAAGATTTTATCAAAGAGTGTTTTGAGGCAATGGGGTTTACTCCACCCCTCTAATATAACGCTGACGTTTCGCCTCTTTTATTTTACGGATATCGACCAATATATAGCCGTCGATACAGTTGTTAAACTCAGTATCGATCCCAAAATCCATAAACTCTACCCCACCCTCTTCACACAACTCACAATATTGTTTATAAAGTGTAGGGATAGACGCATCAAATGTTTTTAGATAATCTTTAAGTCGTTTAAAATCTTCATTATAATCCTCTCCGCTAAACAATTCCGAAAATTCTGAGCAGACGTAATCCGAAAGTCGATAAGGGGATTTAGCTCTCACCATTGTATGGTCAGAACCAAAATAGAGGGTATAAAAATAGACCAATGCCTCTTGGGCATGTTTGGGAAGACTCCCCGAAATACTCACCGGCCCCATCATATATTTAATCTGCGGATTATGACTTAAATAAGCACCAATACCTTGCCACAGGTAATCAAGGGCACGCGTCCCCCAATACTTTGGCTGAACAAAACTGCGCCCCAGTTCAATGGCGTCTTCTAAAACTGGATCAAACTGCTCATTTATATCGCACAAATTGCTCATATATAATCCCTCCTTCCCCAACCAAGAAAGTATCCATTCACATTCCCCGATACGATAGGCACCGACCACTTCTAACGCATCATCATCCCATAAAACAAGATGATGGTAATAACGGTCAAATTGATCAAGATCTTTTGCTTTGCCGCTCCCCTCTCCCACTTTACGAAAAGAGTATTCTCTTAATCTTCCTATTTCATTTAAAAGATGGGGAGCATTATCGTGCTCGATTAGATAGATATGTTTATTGTCGCTTGTTGTACCGATACGTTCACCTTGTTTTAACTCCATTCGAATATCCTGACGTGATACAGGATGGACAATCGAACATTCGGTTGGGTAAATACCCGGTTTTGCTTTTGCGATACGCAACAAATGTTTACGAAACAGTTTTGCGTGCCGCTTTTCAGTGACATTAAAATCGTTTAGAGCCTTTTCAGTGACTAATTCACCTATCATCATGTCAAAAACCCTATTTCGCGCCGCAAACATCTCGTGGCTTAACAACATCGTTCCTAGAGGCTTATAGACCCATGAGGCAGCATAAAACAAAGGACTGTTTTTGGCACCAATATAAATAGGTAAGATCGGAGCATTATTTCGCTTTGCAAATTTTATAAATCCCCCTTTCCATGCCCCCTCTTTTAATCCAAACAATCCTCCTCGCGAAACTTCTCCGCTCGGAAAAAAGATAACTGCCTCCTCAGCACGCAATGCCGCATCAATTTGGCGCAAAGCATGTTTAGATACTCTATCGTTCATATTATCCACACTGATCAAAAACTCTTTAAGTTGAGGAATGGAAGAGAGCATCTTGTTGGCAACAATTTTTACTTTTTGGTCTTGACGGACATGACATACCATTTGAATTAGCGATAATGCATCTAAAGCCCCCAATGGATGATTAGCAACAATAATCACTTTTCCGATTGCCGGTATATTTTCCACTTGACGGCTGTTCGTTTTATACGATACATTTAAATGTTCCAATGCCGCGTCTATAAATGCTAATCCTGATTTTTGATCATTCATTACGATAAATCGATTAATCGAATTTTCATGAACAACCCACTGCGAAACTTTGACAATACATTTAGAAATAAGTTTCGGATATTGAAATATTTTTGGATACTCTTTTTTTAAAACATGTTCGACACTAACCATTTTCATTCTCCTGAATGTGATGCAAAATGGTAAACAATATCAATTTCAGATCCATTACACGCCGATTACAGCTCTGTAATCTAACAAAAATGTGAATAACTTTTTATAACATTCACTTAAAGTAAATTGAACCCATTTTAATTCGGAAAAAAGCCCTATTTTAGGCACTTTCAGCCATTTTGAAGAATATAGATTCAGGTACCATTTATATAAATTATTTCTGAAATTAAAGGAGATTATGAGGTAAAAATAAGATTTTTCGAATCACTTTATTCACACTTCGCTCACAGTGTGAATATTACACATTTTAAAAAAAATCAGACTTTTTTTTATCATTTAAGAATTGTATAAGTGGTATAACAAGGATAAACATACATTAGGTCTTAACCTCTATACAAAGCAAAAAAAATTAAGACGTTCTAAGACTCTTTTGGTACACTTACGATCAAACGACCTTCCTGGTGCGTCGGTCGTTTACCCATTTCCAATTTCACCCTCTGCGCATGAGTAATGGCTACAGCCATTGCATCGGTAATATCAAGCGGTTTAATCTCTTTCGTAATCCCCAAAATCTGTTTCACCATAAATGCAACTTGTTCTTTTGCCGCTTTGGCTTTTCCGGTTAACGCTTTTTTTACTTGCAGTGCCGTATATTCCGCAAACATTCCATGCTCTTGTAAAAGTTTCAACATAATAGCTCCACGAAATTGAGCCAATTTTAAAACCGTTTTTGGGTTGTGTGCATAGAAAATATCTTCCATCGCTACTTCATCTATAGTATGGGTTTTAAAAATTTGTTCAAGGGCTTCAACCACTTGTGGAATCTGATATTGAAGTGATTCACTTTTTATTTTGATAAGTCCGGCTTCGAGAAGACGAAATTTTTGACCCTCTATCGTTATAAGAGCGTAACCGCAATTACGTGTACCCGGATCGATACCTAATATTGTCATATTTACTCCTATTCACCTGGTGAATGATTTCATTCACATTAATACACTCCCTAATTATAGGGAAAAAAAGGTATTATTCACATTACTATTCACAGGGGAGTACGATGAATTCGATTGGCAAACAAGTCTTAAATGCACTCAAAAATGAGATCAGTGAGCTTGATTACACACGCTATATTAAACAGCTTCAGTTTAATGAGGAAGAGTCTAAAAGTAATCTTGCAATCTTTTCTGCTCCTAACGCATTAATCGCTAATTGGATCCGTACAAAATTTGCCGATAAGATTGCTCATCTTTTTGAAGTCAATACCAATATCAAACCAACCGTACTTATTAATGTCCTCTCATCTACTATTGCCCCATCAGTAACCAATATTCCTGCAATTCCGGCAGAAAGAGCAATTACCTCTCTTTTAAACCCCTCTTACACGTTTCAAAACTTCGTTGTAGGGGGTTCCAATAATTTTGCCTACATAGCTGCAAAGAATGTGAGTGAAAAACCGGGTGTTGTTTATAATCCCCTCTTTATCTACGGCGGAGTCGGTTTGGGTAAAACTCACTTGATGCAAGCAGTTGGTAACGTGATGCTAGCTCAGGGTAAAACCGTTATTTATACTTCGGTTGAACAGTTTTTAAATGATTTTTCGCGACATCTCAGTAATCGGACAATGGACCGTTTTAAAGATAAATACCGTAAATGCGATCTGCTTCTTATCGATGATATTCAATTTTTGAGCGGTAAAAATCAGATCCAAGAGGAATTTTTTCACACGTTTGAAGCACTGCGCAATGAAAATAAGCAAATTATTATCACCTCAGATAAAAAACCCAAACAAATCGGCGGATTGGAAGAACGGCTTAAAAGCCGGTTTGAATGGGGCCTTGTAGCCGATATTCAACCACCTGAACTCGAAACAAAAATCGAAATTATCAAGAAAAAATGTGAAATTAACCGTGTTAAACTTGATCGCGAAGTCATTAACTACGTAGCTACTATTATTGAAAATAATACACGAGAGATTGAAGGTATTCTCTCCAAACTCAATGCCTACTCTCAACTTATGGGAGTCGATATCACTATCGAATTTGCCCGAAACGTTCTAAAAGAACAAATGGCAGAAAAAAGAAGCAATATTACCATTGATCTTATTATGGACACGGTAGCCAAAGAACTCAATGTTAAAACATCTGAAATTCGTTCAAAAAGCCGAAACAGCAATATTGTTTACGCCCGTCGGATCGCTATCTATTTGTCTCGTTCGTTAACTCCTAATTCTATGCCTCAACTCGCACAATATTTTGGAATGAAAGATCATACCGCAGTCAGCCATACTATGAAAAAAATTCAAGAATTAATGAAAAATGATGAAGATTTTAAAATCAAAGTTGAAGAACTCTCCAATAAAGTTTCGATGGATACCTCTGAATAAATTATTTGTGATTGTAAAGGGGTTTTAAAAAAGATATAATTCAGGATGTGAATGGATGTGAATGAAACTAACCCTTTTGGTCACACCCATTCATTACGTTGTTAAGGGAGTTTGTAGAGGGTTTTCACCTATTCACACCCCCTTATTACTAACTACTAGCTATTTATGATATAAATAATAAGGAGTCACTTATGAAAATTACCGTTGATAAATCGGTTTTGGAAAACATCCTTCTACATCTACAACCTTTTTTAGAAAAAAAAGATACCTCCCAAATAACCTCTCATATTTTTCTCTCTACTGATGGAAGAACTTTGACCGCAAAAGCAACCGATTATGAAATAGGTTTATCTATTCAAACCAATTCTCTCACTGTTGAAGAACCCGGTTCTTTAACGGCAAACGGTAAAAAACTTCTTGATATAATCCGTATACTTAAAGATGAAGAAGTTGAATTGGACCTTCAAAAAGATACTCTTCATATTCGCCAAAAACGTTCTAACTTTAAACTTCCAACGTTTAAAAGCTCTGAATTCCCCTCTTTTCCATCCATCGAGGGAAAACCTAACATTGCAATTAACTCACACCTGTTAATTGAATCCCTCAAAAAAATAACCCCTGCAACCGATACCAATAATCCAAAATTTGAACTTAACGGTGCATTGATCGATATTAAAGCCAATCAAATCAATTTTGTCTCTACCGATACACGCCGTTTAGCTTTGGTTCATATCGAAAGTCAAAATGATGCAGAACTTTCAATTATTGTCCCTAAAAAAGCGATCATAGAAATTCAAAAACTTTTTACCAACAATATTGAAATTTACTACGACAATACCCATCTCATTATCAAATCAGAAGATTCTTTGTTTTTTACCAAACTTATAAACGGTAAATTTCCTGATTACACCCGTATCATCCCTAGAGAAGTACAACGTTCAATAAAATTGCCAAAAGCAGCAATAATCACGGCAATCAAACAAATCACGACGATATCGAATGATTTGAAACTTACTTTTCAAAACGATGCTATTTTGTTTGAAAGTTTGAGTGATGACAATATCGAAGCGAAAACAGCGGTAGAAATTGAAAATGGATTTGATTCTCCCTTCATATTAGCTATCAACAGCCGCTATATTTTGGATTTTTTAGGCCAAGTGCAAGGAGCCGAATTTATCCTTGAAGCCAATGAATCAAACCAGCCTTTTGTCCTTAAAGATGAAAATTTCAAAACCATTGTGATGCCGATCGTTATTTAATACCCTCCTCAACTAAATCCCTTTTATAGGGATTTTTCTTAAAAAACCTTCTTTTTAGATTATATCAGGTAAAATAAAGCACTTAAACACGCTAATGTGCGGGAGAAATTATGGAACAAAATTACGGTGCCAGCAATATTAAAGTCCTAAAAGGGCTCGAAGCCGTCCGAAAACGACCCGGTATGTACATCGGTGATACCGGTCATCGCGGACTACACCATCTAATTTATGAAGTGGTTGATAACTCCATCGATGAAGCGATGGCAGGGCATTGTGACACCATAAATGTTACGTTAACAAAAAATGGTACCGCAATTATTAGCGATAACGGTCGTGGTATCCCGACAGATATCCATCCAGGTGAGGGAATATCAGCAGCTACCGTTGTATTAACCGTACTCCATGCCGGCGGTAAATTCGATAAAGATACCTATAAAGTTTCCGGTGGTTTGCACGGGGTCGGGGTATCGGTTGTAAATGCTTTAAGTTCTGATTTGAAAATGACTATTTATCGTGAAGGTCAAAGTTTCGAGCAAAATTTTAAATGCGGTATTCCACAAGAACCTCTTGCCGTAACCGGAACGACTCGAAAAAAAGGGACAATGATCGAATTTGCCCCCGATCCTTCAATTTTTACCGAGACAATTACATTCGATTACGATTATTTGGCTAAACGTTTTAAAGAACTTGCCTATCTTAACCCGCGTATCACGATTAAATTTAAAGACGAGCGTAACGGTGCCGATAACACCTATCATTTCGAAGGGGGAATTACCCAATTCGTTACCGATATGAATAAAAAAGTGGTAGTTGCAACTCCATACGAATTCAATGAAAAGATTGAAGATATCGAAATGGATATCGCCATTATGTATAACGATAGCTACGATGAAAAAAGTTATACGTTCGTTAATAACATCAATACTCCTAACGGCGGTACTCACGAAGCAGGTTTCCGTGCCGGTTTGACTCGTGTTGTCTCCAACTACAACAAACAAAACGGTAATGCCAAAGAAAAAGATGTTCCATTATCGGGTGAAGACGTAGCCGAGGGGCTTATCTGTGTCGTTTCTGTACGTGTCCCTGAACCTCAGTTTGAAGGGCAAACCAAAGGGAAACTCGGAAATACCTATGTTCGACCGTTAGTTCAAAAAGTAACTTACGAAAAATTGACCAAATATTTCGAAGAGAACCCGATCCAAGCCAAAGCAATTGTCCAAAAATCGTTAATGGCGGCACGCGGACGCGAAGCGGCGAAAAAAGCGCGTGAATTAACCCGTCGTAAAGACGCAATGACGGTGGGAACATTGCCGGGTAAATTGGCAGACTGTCAAAGCAAAGACCCAAGCATCAGTGAATTGTATCTAGTGGAAGGGGACTCTGCGGGCGGCTCGGCGAAACAAGGACGTGACCGTGTTTTCCAAGCGATTTTGCCGCTCAAAGGTAAAATTCTTAACGTTGAAAAAGCGCGACTGGACAAAATCCTAAAATCCGAAGAGATCACCAATATGATTACGGCATTAGGATGTGGAATTGGCGAAGAGTTTAACGAAGATAAACTCCGCTATCACAAAATCATTATCATGACCGATGCCGACGTTGATGGTAGCCATATTCAAACATTGTTGCTAACATTCTTTTTCCGATATCTTCCGAAAATTGTCGAAAACGGATACCTTTATCTCGCACAACCGCCATTGTATCGCTATAAAAAAGGGAAAAAAGAGATCTACTTTAAAGACGATCATGTTATGAATGCCTTTTTGATCGAAAACGGGATTGAAGCGTTAGAGATGGATAATCTTAATATTGGTGTTAATGATTTGGTCAGCTTTTTCAAAATGGTCGATCATTACCGAGCTACTCTCGATGCGCTAGAGCGTCGTTATGCATTGGTTGAATTGATCCGTTATTTCATCGAAAATCCTGATCTTATTGCCCTTTCGCTTACCGATTTGTATACCCATGTAGAGGCATTTTTGACCGCAAAAGGGAATAATATCCTGAGTAAAAGTGTGAATGAGAGTGATATGCATCTGTTTGTCCAAACCAAAGAGGGGCTTGAAGAACTTCATGTCAACGATGAGTTGTTTGCATCACCCCATTTTGCTGAAGCAAACTATATTTATCAAAAAATAAAAGATTGGAATCTCCCTTTAGAGGGTGATTTGCTTGAACTTCTTACCATGATCACCGATCATGCAAAACGAGGCTCTTATATCCAACGATATAAAGGTCTCGGGGAGATGAATCCGGAACAATTATGGGAAACAACGATGACACCGGAAAATCGTGTATTGTTGCGCATTACAATTGAAGATGCTGAATCTGCCGGCGAATCGTTTAATCTCTTTATGGGAGATGACGTAGAACCGCGTCGTAACTACATTGAAACACATGCAAAAGATGTGAAGCATCTCGATATCTAAATGATATTTACTGAGCAAGTAGAACGTTCACACCGTTTCAGACTCGCACTCCGGATGGGCTTGCCCATCTTCTTTTTAACCATCATCACTTTTTTTGCTTTATTAAATCAACAGAATGATCGGATATTTGCCTCATTTATTACCGTTTCTATCCTTTTATTAGGGGTGATGGTTTACTTTATCTTTTATCTTATTTATCAAAGCAGTCGGGAAAATATAACCGACGTTACTACCCATACATTTACCTTTGAGTATTTTTTCTCATTGTACGAACGCCAAAAAGGGATCAAAACTCTAATGATGATTTCGTTGGAAAACCTTTGGGCTATCAACGAGCGGTATGGAATCCAAAACGGAGACACGGTTTTAATTCAAACCGTATTCAAGATAAATGAATTTTTCTATGAAAAAGGGTTTGAAAAACTCCCTGTTTGTCGTTATAAGGGGGGAGATTTTTTACTTTTTTTCCCGGAGAAAAAAGAAAATTATACGGCATTGATCGAACTTTTCATGGCAAAATATCAAAATCACCTTGAAAATGAGATAGAGGTTAGGTTAGGGTCGGTTATGGTTGATTCACGCCTTTCGGATGATTATGAAATGCTTCTCAGCCGTTTGTACGAACTGCATCTTTACCAGGTTAGCGGTGAAAAAGAGGATCCCTATTCGATCACAGAGCTTGAAAAAGAGATTGTAGAAGCGTTGGAGACAAAGCATTATTCCATTGGATTTTGGCCTGTATACGATGAAAAATATCCTATCTATGAGACATTGGTTAAATTGATCGATTCCAATGGTAAATTTATTCATCAAAGCCGTTATGTTCCGGTATTAAACCGATTAAACCGAATGCGTCAATTTGAAAGCGATATTTTGGAAAAAATCGGAATGATGTGTGATGAGCGAAAATGGGATTTTATTATTGAAATTTCATCCGTTACGTTGCGTAATCCGCATTTCTTCGAACACGCTGTAACCCTATTTGAACGTTACCCTCTTGCAAGGTATAAAATAACACTGCTCTTTAAAGAAAAAGAGTATTGCCATCAATTAGAGCGTTTTAGAGCGCAATTAGCCCATTATCGACGGGTTGGCTATAAAATCGCATTGGACAAGCTCGGAGGGTATCAGACAACCCTTTTGTACCTAAAAGAGTTGGATATTGACTTAGTCCGTTTTGATTCACTTTACGCACGTCATATAAAAGAGACGGGGTATCAAAACATACTCCAAGGACTTAATCTTAGCGCCCATTTGTGCGGAGCAAAAACGTGGTTGCCGATGATTGAAGATGAATATAGCGATAATCTTGCCTTATCGCTAAAAATAAATTATCGTCAGGGAAATTATCTCGGTAAAATTTTAACATTAGAAGAGACACAAGGAAAACAATGAAATACGGTGAAGTGATAGTTGAAAATTTTGATGTGGAAAAAGATTTTGAAATTTGGCCCAATGCGCACGAGCGTGATTATGTTGTCAAAGTAACATTGCCGGAATTTACCTGTCTGTGTCCCCGCAGCGGATATCCCGATTTTGCTACGATTTATGTCGAATATACGCCGGATAAATGGGTAGCGGAACTTAAAGCTATTAAACTATACATTAATTCGTTCAGAAACCGCCATATTTCGCACGAAAACAGTGCAAACGAGATCTATAGCACCTTTGAGCAGAAAATCGCTCCTAGGCGTTTAAAAGTGATTGCCGATTACTACCCTCGTGGTAACGTCCACACCGTAATTGAGATCGATAGTGAGAAGAACCAAAACAAATAGCCTCTTAAAATTTATAGGTATAGGTTAGATTGATACTGCGTCCCCAGTGCTGGGGAATGGTATTGGTTCCGTTTAAATAGTTGAGATCAGGGGTATATACCTGTTCATTCAATATATTATCCAGATAAACGGATACCAACGATTTGTCTGGTTTTCCGATCCCCCATATTTTTGCGGTGTCCATAGATACATTGGCGGTTAATAAATTATAAGCTTTTGTTTTTGGATTTCTAAGGGGGACATTATTTGTTACGGTTAAATCGGTTGATTCACCGATATAGCTGTTGAAGATTGCAATGTTTGTCCCCTGAATCCCTCCATACGAACCGCCCAGTTTTGCCATCATGTTGGGGGCAAAGGTGGTGTCTTTTATCCCGCTGTTTGTTTTATTGATCTGATAACTGAAGTTACCTATCATACTGAGGTCATAATCGAACTCCAGCCGCCCCTCAAGTTCTACCCCTTGAAAATGTACAGTTCCCTGATTTGCAAAGGTTGTCGGCGTCCCTGAAACTCTCACAATCAGATTGTTGAGCATGGAATCGTACACGGCAATCGCAAAGTAATGTTTTGGTGTTTGATAAATGAGTTGCGCGTCGTACGTTGCCACTTTTTCCGGATCGAGTAACGGATTTCCTCTCAGGGTCGGTGCATTGATTTTTGCTTCTTGCAGATTCGGTGATCGATACGCTTCACTGTAGAGGAGTTTGAGCCACCAATTGTCTCCGAATCCCTGGATAAAACCGAGTCGTGAGGAGAGATCGGTTTTTGTTTCTTCGGGTTTGTTCAGTTGAACTCCGGCGATAATCTTTTGTTTTGGTGAGAGCATATAGTCGATTTGAGTATAGGCACTTTTGTTGCTCATGCTTGAAGCGGGAAATCCGGTCATGAATTCCGTTTTATAATTCGACGTATTGGCGCCGAAAAGGAGATTCAAATCGGTGGCGACATTGCCGCGAACGATCATTTCCAACATGTCATAACGATCTGTATAGTGGTTTCGTCCGTTTGCTTCGCTGATTTGCCAATCAAATTTGGCAGTATTTACGGTATAGTTAAGGGAAGCATCCCACCCTTTTGCAATATCAAACAAATACCCGACATCGAGATAATTTCTCCTCTTTTTCATCGGCGATGTCGGGAGTTGAAAAGTAGATCCTCCGCTGTCCGCGTTATTATTCATCACCATACCGTTAAGGGTAAATCCTTTGTATTTGCCGTTGATCACAAGATTGTCGCTGTTTTCGCCCGTATCGTAGGTTCCGACGATGTTATCTTTATCAACGACTCCACTAACGCTGTCGCCATCGGCACGGATAGAGTTGATCCCGATGTTTAGACTGTAATCCTCCCCCCCCATCAAGGTCGTGAGCTGAATCTGTTTACGGTTAAAGCTTCCCACGCTGATATCGACAATGCTTTCATTGATGGATTTATGGGCGTCTTTGGTGATAATATTGATAACCCCGGACATGGCATCGGTACCGTAAATGACCGATCCGGGACCTCGTATCACTTCAATATGGTCAACCATTTCCAGAGGAAAACCGAGATAGATATCGAAATTAAACCCGCCATCGGTTCCGTCATGTATAGGGCGACCGTTGAGAAGAATCAGGACGGATCCGTCCTGATGGGCTCCGTTCATTCCCCTTATAGAGGTTTTGTTATGAGGGCGTTGGTGTGAGCTGAGCACCTGCATCCCGACAAGACGATCAATAACATCCCGCAGGTGCCGTGCTCCGTATTGATGAATCTCCTGGGAGGTGACTACGGTAATGACTCCGGGGGCCAATTGCTGAGTCTCTTCACGGCGTGAGGTGCTGGTGACCTGAATATTAAGGAGATCTTCCAGAGAAAGGGTGGCTAACTCGGATTGGTCATCAGCCTGTAATAGTGAGCAGGAAAGAGCTGCTGCTAAAAAAATATTTTTCATGACCAACCTTTCGGATAATTTAAGATAATATTAACACCATTCTCTTAAATTTTATTAAGAAATGGAACTATTGTTTGGTTTTGAGGGTTCTAGGGGGAGGATGAGTGTAAACATCGCCCCTTTTTTCGGTTCAGAACTGAGAGTTATTTCTCCTAAGAGCTTTTGAGTAATAAGATTGTAGACGATATTAAGTCCCAACCCTGTCCCTCCGGCATTTCGTTTCGTTGTCGTGAACGGCTCAAATGCGATTCTTTTAATTTTTTCATCCATTCCGGTACCGTTGTCGGCATAGGTTAAAACAAGATTTTTTCCTTCTGTTTTAAAACGGATGGTAATGGTTGCATTGGTTATGGTCTCGTCAAATCCATGTAATAGTGAGTTTTGGATAAAGTTGCTGATAATTTGAGAATAGACTCCGGGATAGGATGTGATAACAAGGTCGTGATCCCCTTCTATCGTTACCGTTACCGGTATTTTTTTAAGTTTATTATGGAATGTAAGGAGGATCTCTTCGAGGTACTCATGCAAGTTGAATTCTTGTTTGTCTTCTACGCTCTGATCAACAGAAATACGTTTGAAACTACGAATAAGATTGGCGGCTTGATTAACACTTTTAAGGAGCAGATGGGCTGTTTCATTTAATATGTTGAGTTTTTGTTCCATGAACGATTTTTTGAGGGTTCCTTCTTCCATTTGCGTAAGGAGTTGCTGCGTCTCTCTTTCGATAATGGATCCGCCGGTGATAGCATTTCCCAAAGGGGTGTTAACTTCATGGGCAACACCACTGACAAGATTTCCCAATGCTGCCATTTTTTCAGATTCTACCAGTTGAAGTTGTGCTTTTTTAAGTGTTTCAAGAGAGTCCTGGAGCTCCTGTGTTCGTGAAATTACCCGTGATTCCAAATTTGCAGTTAAAGATTCGGTCTCACTCAAGAGATGGTTAAACGCATCGTACAAATAGGCGATTTCATTATCTTTATCATGGCTAACCCGAAGCGAATAATTGCTTTTTTCAGCAACTTCCTTTGCCGCTTCGGTTAGTGTAAGAATCGGCTGCAAAATCTTTTTGCTTAACATGCGTGAGATCATGTAGATAAAAAGGATTAATCCGAATGAAAAACCCGCGACAGATTTCAGTAAATCGATAACAAAAGAGGTGATACGATCCGTATTTTTCTCAATATACAGGTAGCCTAAGAGTTGAGAATTTTGTCTGATTTCTAGAGTGGTCGATAGTTTACCGACCTCCCATGGAAACCATCCCGTCGGTTCATATCGCGTTCCTAGCGGGGGGATGGTTTTGGGGAGAGATTGGTGGATAGGATTATAATAAGTCACAGGAAATTTGTCGGGGTTAAAAACAACGGCCAAAAGAACATTGCGATTTTCGTGCAAACGATGCATGTTGGCATTAACCCCCTGTAGATCAAAAAAAGCTAAAGGGGCGGTAACCAAATCGACGACTAAATCTGCTTGTAATTGGCTTTCATGCAGATAGGCTTGCTTTTCGTTATTTATACTGTACCAAGCATGAAACAATGTCCCCATAACAAGGATAAAGAGACTTGTACCAACCAAAGATAGAACCATTTGCGAGGTGATGGAGTGACTGTTTACCTTCATTTTATCCCTCCTGTAGGTTCAATTACGGTAGCAAAATTGAGAAGTTTGTAGCTGACGTTAAGATTGGCATTTTCAAGATTACGTTGATTTATGACAAAACGAAAGGTATTGTTTTGCAGATAAAACCCGATCATTGCACCCCGTTTTGCGTCGTCGTCGTCATCACTGATGATCAAAACATTGTTTTTACGTAATGTGTTTAGCAATGCTTCATTTTGATTGGGTTTGGAGCCTCTAAAATAGAGAATATGGCATTTAAGCATCTCATCAACGGGATCTCCGACTTTGAGGGAGATTACTTTGAGCGGATGGTTATTGAAGAGGCGGCTTGAATAGCTTTTTTGTAGAGCTTGGGAAAAGAGTTCGTCATTATAGACGCAAATATTGTATATATCAATCGGTTTTGGCCACTGGATAAACATCGTAAATCGTTCCAGATAGGCCACCTTGATAGTCTCTTCTGAAATAGCGAATAACGCGTTAGTATGGAAAAGAAAAAAAAAGGTTAGCGCAAAAACTTTTATTGTTTTCATCAGATTAAATCAGGTTTTGGTTCGCCTAAAAAGTACCCTTGCGCGTAATCGACCCCCATCGATTTTACAATCTCATATACCTGCGCACTGTGGACAAATTCAGCAACGGTTTTCACCCCTATTTTATGGGTAAAAAAGAGGATTGATTCAGTCACTACCTGAGATTTAGTATTGACATCGATATCTTTAATATATGTGCCGTCGATTTTGACAATATCGAGATCCAAATTGCCGAGTTGGGCGAAATTTGAGCATTGAACCCCAAAATCATCCAAACACAAGTGGTATCCCAATCTCGTGAGTTCATTTAGATGTTTTTCGGCAATCGGATTGGTCAAGATACTGCTGTCTTCGAGAATCTCAAAATAGATTCTATCCACATCGATTCCGTGCAGAGTACGTGTCCGTTCGATAAATTCGATGAAACCCGATTCGATGAGATCTTGGTCGGTGATATTGACGGAAAAATGGAGTGCATTAGTGCTGAATCGTGCACAGGTTTGCTCAAATACTCGCTGTGTTATTTGGTATAACAGACCGGCATATCTAGCAGTAGAGAGAAAGTGGTATGGGGTATAAACAATGTTGTCGTGTTCAAGTCTAACAAGTGCTTCATATTTAGATATCTCACCGCTTTTACAATCAATGATAGGTTGATAATAGGTGATTATCTTGTTATTATCGAGAGCATCTTTGAGCCATTTTGTCCATTTGGTATTCTCTTTGATTTGCTGGATAACGGCTAGGCTGTCAGAATAGATCTGTATCCGATTTCGGCTCATTTTTCGGGCTTCACGCAGTGCAATTTCGGCTTTTTGGATCATGTTTCCAAAATCATGCTCGACAACCCCCATCGTAACATTAATCCGATGTTCTATTCCGTTTATGAGGAAAGAATGTCGGGTGATTTTATTTTGGATACGGAGAACCTCTTTTTGGACATCCGGAACCTCTTTTTGGCAGGCCAATACGGCAAAAATATCTGCTTCAAGGCGATAGACGGTACACATCGGGCAGGAGGCATCACGTAAGATATTCCCAAACTGAAGCAACATTTGATCTCCGACATCGAATCCGTATACGTCGTTAATCATACTGAAGGCATCAATATTCAGCAAAATAAGTGACATCGGTACTTCGGTATCGAGATCATAATTGAGTTTGACCCGATTTCCAAGTCCGGTTAAATTGTCGGTAATGAGGGCGGCATAAATCTCATTTTTTTTATTCATGAGTTCAACGATTTGCTTGTATTGAGAGAGGGCGCTTCGAACGGTTGTATAGAGACGATCCGTTGTCAGTTCGGTTTTTTCTTTGTAGTCATTGATGTCGTAGTGATCGATAACATACCGCTCCGGTGCTACGCCGGGCTGCCCGGTTCGGATAATAATCCGTACGGTTGTATTATTGAAATGATAACGGATGGTTTCGACAAGATCGAGTCCCGCCGTTTCACTTTCCATGACGACATCGAGTAAAATGACGGCAATATCATCATGGTGTTTTAGAATATCAGTTGCTTCGGCGGCACTGTAGGCGCAGAGGAAACGAAGTGATTTGCGTTCGAAAGTAAAATCGTGGAGAGCGAGTTTGGTAAAAGAGTGAACTTCTGCATCGTCATCGACAATCATTACCGTCCATGGAGTTTCAGCTAATGATTCTTCCTCTTCGGGAGCGAATAAAAGTTCATCATCCGACATTTTTGTCCCTTTTTTCTATCTTTACAGTTTTTTAATAATAGCATAAAATTATATAGAATAGAGAGTGGAGCGGTAAGAGTGTAAAACTCAGCGTTTTTGTAGCGGATGGGGACATTGCTCCCCCCGCGTTAAAATAACAAACTCAACCGAATTTACCGGTGATATATTCTTGGGTCAATTTTTCTTTCGGAGTGACGAAGAGCTCTTCCGTATTTCCAAGCTCGATCAATTCACCCAGATACATAAATCCGGTGTAATCGCTTACACGGGCTGCCTGCTGCATGTTGTGGGTAACTATGATGATGGAAACGCGCTCTTTAAGTTCGATGACGAGTTTTTCGATCCCCTGTGTCGAGATTGGGTCAAGGGCGGAGGTAGGTTCGTCAAAGAGCAATACTTCCGGTTCTACCGCGATGGCGCGGGCAATACATAGACGTTGCTGCTGACCTCCGGAGAGACCGTTTGCATCATGTTTTAATCGGTCGCTTACCTCTTTCCACAATGCGGCATCTTTCAATGCTTTTTCGACACGATCATGCAGTTCTGTTTTATTTTTAATCCCTTGCAAACGCATACCGTAAGCAACGTTATCAAAAATCGACATAGGAAATGCCGTCGGCTTTTGGAAAATCATTCCGATTTTAGTGCGAAGATGAATTAAATCTTCTTTTGCCCCTAAAATATTACGTCCTTCGAATTCGATTTCACCCGCATAGCTATTGCCTGGATAGAGATCGTGCATACGGTTAAATGAACGGAGCAATGTTGTTTTGCCGCATCCCGATGGTCCGATAAGAGCCGTAATGGAGTGCTTGGCAATCGGCATAGTCACTTTTTTTAGACTGGGAGACGGTGCTCCTTTGTAGGTAAATTCAAAATCGCGTACGTGAAGTGCGCATTCGTCTTTAATATCGATAATACTTGCCATAACGTTATTTCCTTTTTCCGGCTAATAAAATAAGTCGTCCCACAATATTGAGACCCAAAATAAACATTGATAAGATAAAAGCAGCAGCCCATCCCAGTTGTTGCCAATCTTCATACGGACTGGTAGCATAATTGAATATTGTAACCGTAAGTGAAGGCATTGCTTCATTTAGATCAGTCGTAAAAAAGTTATCATTAAATGAGGTGAAAAGCAAGGGAGCAGTTTCTCCTCCGACACGTGCAATACCGAGTAATACGCCGGTCAATATTCCTGCTTTGGCTCCACGATACACGACGTCCATAATTACCTTGTATTTGGGTGCTCCGAGGGCAAATGCCGCTTCACGAAGGGTTCCCGGTACGAGTTGAAGCATATCGTCGGTTGTACGTAAAATAATCGGGATCATGATGATTCCTAGGGCGATAGCCCCAGCCCATGCACTGAAATGACCCATGGGCATAACCACAATTGCATAAACGAAAGCACCGATAACGATTGAAGGTGCGGACATCATAATATCAGAAATATCACGAATTGTGTGGGCTAGCTTGGAGTTTTTGCCATATTCGCTCAAGTAGGTTCCGGCTAAAATCCCCAATGGAACACCGATAGCAGTAGCCATGGCTACTAAGATCGCTTGACCTACAAGGGCATGTTTCAAACCACTTTCACCATATCCAGGCGGTGCCCCTTCGTAGATAAAGATATTCCAATTTAGGGCACTCATCCCTTTCATAACCAACACACCTAAAATCCAAAATAAAAAGGCTAATGCAATAATTGCACTGAGTGTTGATAGACTCAGGATGATTTTGTTAACGATAACCCGTTTTTGTGTGGCGGTCATTGTCCTTTCCTCACTTTACGCAAAAAGTAAAATTTTGCGATTGCAATAACCACAAAACTCATGATAAGTAATGTCAATGCCAAACCAAATAAGCTTGAAAAATAAAGTGACGTATCGGCTTCTGTAAACTCATTTGCCAAGGTAACTGGGATGGATGTCGTCGGATCTAGGATCGAACTTGGAGTGTGATGGACATTTCCCATAACGAATGTTACCGCCATTGTCTCACCTATTGCACGACCCAGAGCGAGGATAAGTGAACCGATGATCCCGGCTTTAGCATAAGGGATAATAACGTCTTTGATAACATCCCATTGAGTACCGCCAAGGGCGTATGCCGATTCCTTGAGAATATCGGGGGTCGTATTCATTGCATCTCGGGTAACGGCTGCCATAAACGGTAAAATCATAATAGCAAGTACGATTCCGGCACTGAGTAAGCCAATCCCTAATCCCCCAAAGATATCACGGATAATGGGGACGAAGTAAAATAACCCCCACATCCCGTAAATAACCGACGGGATTGCTGCGAGTAATTCAACGCTGATACCAAAGAAACCTTTGATTTTATCATGAGCGATTTCACTCAGGAAAATAGCGACTCCGATTGCTACGGGGATAGCGAGAACCATTGCCAAAAACGTTGAAGCAACAGAACCGAAAATAGCGGCATACGCTCCAAACTTGTCAAGATTAGGTGCCCATTCGTCTTGAGTAATGAAGTCGAACCCAAATGCATTTATCGCTTCGGTAGAGTGGTTGAAAAGGACCACAAATATCCATGCGACGATAAATAGAATCAAGAGGGCGCTGGTGCGGGTCATGTTAAAGAAGATTTTGTCAATCATGCCTAGCCTTGCTAAAAAATGTTGGCAATTATATTACACGATGATTACAACTGCGTTACGAGCCACGCTTTAGCCTGTTCTGCAGTGGTGATTTCTTGGTTAAGCTGTGCCTCATATGCCGCGTCCAAAATGGTTTTAAATCGAGTAGAGGGGGTTAAGCCAAGAGCAATTAAATCCCGTCCCATCAAGAGTGGGGGTGGGGGTGCGTGTAGAACGTTTAGTGCGGATGCACGTTCATACAGCCATGCCCCCGCATTATGATTTTCGGGGAGAGTAGAGACAAATAAACGGCCAAAAAAATCGGCGCGTGAAATAAGAAGTAGATCATTGATGCATACGTGTGTGCTGAGGCGAAGAATATCGCTGTCGCTTGCACGGTTGCGATAGAGTTTTCGCGGAGTTCCGTGATAGCGTATTAGAGGTAAAACGGCTTCGATAAGGGATTTGTCGTCGGTAATTCGGGTTAGCCATATTCGAGCTATTTCCATACCCTTTTCGGCATGATGAGGGGCATTGAGGACTCCTTCAATAACGATTGTTGTGAAGGGTTTGGCGATGTCGTGCAATAATGCTGCTAACATTAAAACCGTGTCGCGTTTAGCCTCTTTGGTACGCATCTTCGCCATTTCATCGACACACATTAAGATATGCTCCCAAACGGACCCCTCGGGATGAGACAGGGGGTCTTGAGGGGTGTTTTGGAGCTGATCTAAGGGAGAAAAAAAGCTCAATCCTCCCATTTGCTGGAGTAGGCTCAGCCCTAAGGATGGGCGATTACTGAGGAGGAGAAGTTTTTTCAGCTCTTCGAAAATGCGCTCTTTGGGCAATTCATTGAGTGCCCCTGCCAAGATCATTTCACGACATAACTCTAAAAGATTCTTGTCGCATTTTAACTCAAAGCGAGCCGCAAACTGTACCGCACGCAATATCCGCAGAGGATCTTCAACAAACGTGCTGTTATCGACACACGCAAGACGTTTGTTATTTAAATCGTCTACGCCGCCGTACGGATCTAATAACGTTTTGGTTAGAGGGTTATAGCCGATAGCATTGATCGTAAAATCACGCCGACGGGCAGCCTCAGCAAAGTCCATATCGCTAAACCACTCTATTTCAAACCCTTTGTGTCCTGCGCTGTGTTTGGATTCAATCCGGGGAGGGGAAAAATCAATGGTAAGCCCTTGATAGGAGAGCTTAAGGACGCCGAAGCTTTTGCCTACAGCATTGAGTTTTCCGAAAGGTTTTAAAATGGTTTCTAACTCCTCTATGGAGGTTAGCCCATAAAGCTCAATATCCATGTCACAGGTTGGATGAGAGATCAGGGCGTCACGGACATATCCACCGACCAAGATGGGGGTAATATGATGATCTCTTAGCGCGTCTATCAGCGTTGATATAGTCGCAGGAAAGGGGATCATTTTTTAGGAAGAGTTTTGGGGGTAAGCGAATCAAGACTAAAACGGAAGGTTGAACCGACGCCCAATGTGCTCTCGATAGTGAGGCTCGATTCATGCAATTTAAGGATATAGCTGACGATCGAGAGCCCTAATCCCATGGAATTATCCCACCGATTTTTTTGGACACGGTAAAATTTAGAGGTAATTTTATCCAACTCGACAGGAGCTATCCCGATCCCTCTGTCGGTGACACTGAGATGGTGCTCCGTTAGGGTAATGGTAACCTCTTCTTCGGAGTATTTGAGGGCATTATCGACGAGATTGACGATGACTAGATCGATCATCGTTTTATCGGCAAATACCATTTTGGAGATGCCGTTATAAAGGATACGCCGTTGGGGATATTTGGCTTGTAAGGCGGAAACGGTTTCCGCGCATATCTCGGAAAGATCAAACAAGGTCGGTTTGATGCTAAGGTCGTTGTTTTCGAGTTTGACGGAGAGGGCGAGACGGTCTAGCATCAGGGTTATTTTATGAGTATTCGAGAGTATCTTGGCGAGAAAACGCTCTCGAATTTTCGGGTCAAGATTCAAATCATCATGCAGCGTTTCGGCATACCCCATGACAGCGGCAATCGGATTTTTGAACTCGTGGCTGATGGCGGAGAGAATGTCGTTTTGCTGCTTGTTAATAAGGCGAAGCTTAGCGGTGTGTTTCCGTTTTTGTTTGTCTCGGTTATGGAGTTTTTTGACCAAATTTTTCAACAAGATTGAAATTTGTAAAAACTCTCTGAAATATTCGGGTTTGAGGATCGATTTATAATTTTTTGCCGAAATATCGTCCAAATAGCGGGTGATTTGTGTGATGTCATGACGGGCTTTTTTGGAGATGTTATACGCGATGATGAGAGAGAAAATCATCAAAACAGAAAAGGCGGCAAAGAGTTTGAGCCATAAGGCATAAAAATGATCCATTACCCTATCCAAGCTCATGGAAAGGCGAAAAAAGAGAGTCTGCTTGGGGGTAGTGATTTTTTTGGCGACATAGATAAAATTGGTTTTTAGTGTATCGGAATAGCGGATGGTCACTCCGTAAGGCTCGGTCAGGGCGTGCATGATTTCGATGCGTCCGGAGTGGTTCTCCATGTTTTTTTTGTTGGTATTGCTCTCGGCAATGACGACACCGCTTTCGTTGACAATGGTAACCCGATAGGCCGTTTTTTTGGACGTTTCTGCGGCTAAGCGATCTAAATCTGAGGATGCGATAACGAGGGGTTCAAGAAGAGAGATACTTCGTATTAAATCGCTTTTCCCATCCTCTATAATCATTGTTTTGAGGGTTAGATAGCTGATAACCGAGGCAACCAGCAATGCAGCGGTAAAAAGTCCTAAAACATTGAGGAAAAAAAGCTGATGGATTCTTAGCACAGTGTGTATCCGACTCCCCGTACGGTTTTTATATACTCTTTGGTTTTGTTGGGGTCGATCTTCTCTTTGAGACGGTTGATAGCGACATTGACGGTTCGATCTTGATACACGTCATCGCTGCCCCATACATTTTCGAGGAGAAAGTCACGATCCAAAACGATGTTTTGATTGGTGATAAGGGCATGGAGTAGGTCAAATTCGAGCTTGGTAAGTTCAACCTCTTGATTTTCTATCGTAACGGTACGCGAGGCAAGGTTCAGCGAGATATCCCGATACAGAAGTGCCCCCAGAGAGGAGAGCTTTTTGGTGCGGCGAAGTACAGCCCGAACACGTAATACAAGCTCTTTCATACTAAATGGCTTAGTGATGTAATCATCCCCTCCCCGTTCAAACCCTTGCTCGATCTCTTCATCTTTTTGTTTGGCACTGACGAAGATGACCGGTGTGTTTATCCCTTTTTTGCGGAGTGATTCGACGAATTCGCTCCCCTCGGCTCCGGGAAGATTACGATCCATTAAAATCAGATCTACGGTTTCTTCTTCGAGGGCTTCTTGAACATGTTTGATATTTAAAAAGCCGATGGTCTCAAATCCCTCTTTGGCGAGGTGATACTCTATTAGCTCTAAAATATCCTGTTCATCTTCGACGATCAGTATGAGTGCATCCACGGGTTGGCTCCGATAGCATTGTATTAGTTATAAATTTGCATCTCACCGCCATTTTGTGCATAAAGCATAAGGGCGGCGATATTAACAGCACGGTCTCCTGAACGCTCTAGTTTTCGGAGGGTTCCCAAAACTTTGACGTATTCGACGGAGAGTTCGCCGGAGCTGATAATAAGGGTCATAAGCTCTTTTTCCATGATCGAGAAAAGATCATCGTTTTTAGACTCTTCAACCATTACGGTACGGTAAAGATCATCGGCATCGCAAAGCTCTTTCGCTTCCAAACATGTGTGAATGTATTGTAGCGCATGGAGGGTTGTTTTGTGCAACTGAATGATCGTATTGGTAATGAGACTTAGATCGCATCCCCCTTTGCAATGTTCTTCGAGCCGTTTTGCGTATTTGCGCATTCCATCACCGATACGGTCGAGCTCATTGGTCATTTTTAAATACGCAACAAGGAGACGGAGCTCATCCGCTTCAGGGCCGAACAGTGCAAATGTTTTGATGATTTCGTTATCGATTTTATTTGCATCGGTTTGGAGATTTTTGAGGTGATTGCGGGCACTTTCATAAAGTGCATGTTGATTGTTCTCAAACGCACTGAGGGTATCTTCACTCGAATGGATGATTTGTGATAAAAGCGCCGAGATCATTGATCGAATCTCATTGAGCTTATTTTCATAGCGTGGTAGCATGAGGTGCCTTTTTATAGAATGATAGTGCGCGATTATAACGTCCCTTTATAACAGAGTGATTACAAAGCCGATAGATACTCTGTAATCTTTTTGTTACCCGACAATACTACAATGCCGCCATCAAATACCAAGGACCATCCAATGCTAAGTAAAGTAACCAAAGGTTTAGTGATCGCGGCTATCGCGGCGACATCGATGATCGCGGCTGAAAAAATCAACGGTGCGGGAGCGACTTTCCCTGCCCCATGTTATTATGACTGGGCTTACAATTACCAAAAAGCGACCCACACACGTGTTAATTATCAGTCTATCGGTTCAGGCGGCGGTATTAAACAAGTGAGTGAACGTATCGTTGATTTCGGTGCAACGGATGCTCCAATGACCCCTAAAGAGCTCTCCGATGCAAAGCTTTGGCAGTTTCCTGCCGTTATCGGGTCTATCGTTGTTGCCCATAATATTCCGGGTATCGCGGATGAGCAGCTCAAACTTAAAAATAGTGTTGTAGCCGATATCTTCGCCGGTAAAATCACTATGTGGAACGATTCAGCAATCGCTGCGGACAATGCCGGAGTAAAACTTCCTGCAGAAAAAATCATCGTTGCTCACCGTTCAGACGGATCAGGAACGACGTATGTTTTTACCGACTATTTGAGCGAAGCGTCTAAAATGTGGAAAAGCAAATTCGGTGTCGGTAAAGCGATCGGCTGGGCAACCGGTGTCGGCGGAAAAGGGAATGAAGGTGTAACCAACCTTATCAAACAAACCCCTTACTCTATCGGATACATTGAAAATGCGTATAAAGAGAAAAATCATCTCTCAGCCGCTACATTGCAATCAGCAGACGGCAAATGGGTCAGTGCTCGTACGGCAAACTTCCAAAATGCGGTTAAGCAAGCAAAATGGAGTAAAAAAGACCATTTTTACAGCTCACTTGTATTGCAAGACGGTGCTAACACTTACCCGATCGTAGCAGCAACCTTTATCCTTATGCCACGCGAAAAAGCGGATGTGAATGAAGAGGTCATCAAATTCTTCGATTATTCATTCCGTAACGGCGATGCGGCAGCGGTAAAACTCGGCTACATCCCACTTCCGGTTGAGACGACTAACCTTGTTCGTCAATACTGGAGTGAAAGCAAATAAGTTTTTTCATCCACGCCCCTTTGGGGCTGAGGATACCTTTAAGAGCATAGAGTGCTTTTAAAGGTGCCCTTGGGCACATGACTCATTCTCTCCTTCGTCTTCAATTCCTTAAGTTTTTCAAGTCCATCTTAGCGTATGCATTTGGACTTGAGTTTTTTTCGACCATTCAAAAGTCTATTTCACATTCATTTTCCTTATTGTAATCATTTCGTAATGTAACATTCATGTAATGTGTTTTTTCTACAATACCGGCACTTAATTACAGGAGTGCATTTATGAAAAAAGTAGCGTTATCCGCCCTTGCTGCGGCGATGATGAGCGGCGTAGTCTATGCGGACACGATGACCCTTTACAGTGATCCAAAAACAGGTCAAGTATTTACGACTCCGGCTGAAGGCCGTGTCGAGATGGGCGATTTCGTCGATGCTAAAACGGTTGATATGGGTCAACGTGATCAGGAGTCAAAACTTTCTGAATACCAAGATGCAATGAAAAAATATGTGAATGTAAAATCACATGCAAAAACCCTTGAATTTAGCGGTACGCACTATTTCGGTTTGACAAGCAATACGTACGGTGCAAATAACAATTACAGTAATGCCACTTCAACCGGCTTTGAATTTCGCCGTAACTACCTTCAAGCGAAAGCTTATTTTAATGACAAAGACTACTTCCGTGTAACAATGGATACAACCAATGAGTTAGAATCAGCAGCTATAACAGGAAGTGGTTATTCAAGTATGTTTGTTAAGTATGCGTATTTGTATCTTGATAAAGTTCTTCCATACACGGGTGTAGAGATCGGGGTTGCCCACCGTCCATGGATTGATTATGAGGAACATAACTCATGGTACTACCGTTCTATTAATAAAGTTATTTTGGAAGATAAATTCAGTGTTGCTTCTGTGGGTACTTTAGGGGTTGATACCATGAACTCAGCTGACCTTGGTGTGAACTTCCAGACTAAGACTCCATATTTTTCTAGCGAAATTGGTCTATTTAACGGTGAAGGTTATCACCCAGCCTCCAATCAAAAATTGAATTCTGGCATGTCGGCTGAATGGCGTTTGACAGCACACTTGATGGGTAACGGTGAGCAGGTAGGTAAATACAAAGTTGACAAAGATACCTATGCAAATATCTCTTTTGCCGGTTTGAGAAGTCATTTGAACGGTTATGATGGAACAGCAGGTGCAGTATCTGGAGCATATGATAGAAATGCACAGTGGATACATGCTGTATATAACCAGCCTGCATTCTTGATCGCAGCGCAATACGATGTAACAAAAAATACATATGCAACAGTCGGAAGCAGCGACAGAAAACTTTCAACATGGTCAGTAAATGGTGAAGTTCGTCCGGTGAAAGATTGGACAGTTTTGGCACGATATGACAGTCTTAAAACAGACTATGTGAATAATGTTACAAACAATACTAAAAATGTTGGTGACGGTTCACAATGGATTTACGGTGTGGCGTACGAATATAATAAAAACGTTAAATTTATTGCATCAGGTAAAACAGTAAAATCAAAAGATATTACAGTTGCAACTGCAGCACAAACTGACGCAGCAGGTCTTGCATCGGGTGTTACAGCAGGTGATTTGATTAACAAACAATCATGGATGATGACTACCGAAGTAAACTGGTAAGAACCCTTAATCTTTTATCTTTTAATTTCTTTTTCCCGCTACGGCGGGATATTCTCCCTCTCCTTAAAATTTCTGCTACAATCTCTAAAACATAACCTATCGGAAATTACATGCCAACGACACTGATCCTCACGATGGTGGGACTTTTATTTTTACTGATTATTTTGGTCTTTATGTATGTGTGGATTGCCCGCACCCGTAAAAGTGTACCCCCTACGATAGAGGCGATAGAGACATTTGAATCGCTTAGTGCTATTATAAAGAATCGTGCTTCCAGTGCCCAAACACTTCATCATGCCGTAGAGATGATTTTAGCCCGTTTTGGCTCGATAACACCGCAGAATATTAGACACTATAAGGATTTAATCGAAGCCCTGTGTGTCCATCCTCATACCGATTCAAAGCTCATTTTGCGTTTTGAAAAAACACTTCGTGCCCAAAACGCGCAGTTTGAGCACGATATAGAGCATGCACTTGCTGTCGGACTTGCAACCCGAGGGTAACTTTTAGCGGATTTTATATTCGATAGGGACGCTGATTCGGACACTTTTAGAGGGTTTTGGAAAGAGTGCCGCCGTTGATTCGATCAGTTCCCTCGCCGCATCATCAAGCATCTCAAAATCAGAACTTTTACTAATCGTTATTCCGCTCACCTCGCCGGATGGAGAGAGGGAAAAGGTGACAACGGTGGTCCCTTGTTGTCTAAGGCGTAGGGCATTTCTCGGGTATTTTAGCCGGTCGGATAGGAGTGAGCGGATGCGTCCCAGGTTTTCTTCTTCATAGATCGCTTGCACATTTACCGGTGAAGGTGGTGGAGGCGGTGCTTTTACCGCTACCGGTTCGGCTGCGGGAATTTTGGTAGCAGCAGGGGTTGGCGCTTGTACGATCACGGGAGGCTGTACCGGTTTAGCAAGGACCGGAACAGGTACTTTCGACAATACGTTAGGCGTTTCGATCGGTGTGGGTATCGGAGGCGTTTTAACCGGTGTGGGATCTATCGGTGTGGGTTGGGTAATCGGTTGCGGGATGGTCGGTGTGCTCATCGGCGTTTGCAGCAAAACAGCAATACGAACTTTTTCCGGTTCAGGCATTTTACGTAGGGTACTGAATGCTCCCCATGCTACCATAAAGAGAAGAGCATGGAATGCGAGTGAGACAAAGAGTGCTTTGGATGATTTCACACGTATCGACAAAGACTAAAGCTTAACTTCGACTTTTGAACTCGCACGTAATGATTCGGTTGTTTTGGTCATTTGTGCTTTGAATTTTTCCATTTTCAAAAACTGGGTAATCTCTCTTTTTGCTTGATCATACGTGACTTTTTTATCCCCTTGTTTCATTTTGTCTTGATTGGCATCGTAAAAGGCTTTGGTCTCTTTGTCGCTGACCGTGATTTTTGCCACTTGTTGTTTCATCCACATATCTACGGCAAGATCATCTTTGAGTGCTGCGTAGGCAAGTTTGAATTGAGGGGTGTTTTGGATACCGCTTTGGGTAACTTGGTCTTTAATGAGGCTTTGGTTGATAAGCTGATCGACGATTTGCCGTTTCATTTTCGGATCAAGTTTTTCGAAGCTCATACCCGGGATCGCTTTGGCCATAAAGAGCGTTGCATCGGCGGAAGTGATCGCTTTTCCGTTAACGATAGCAAGGGTAGCCGGAGCGGCAAAAGTGAGTGTTGTTGCTGTTAATAAAATCAGTGGTAAGTGTTTTAGCATGAAGTTTCCTCAAAAATAATTAGGTGTTATTGTAGCCAAAAAAACACTCGATCAGTAAATGGGGTAAAGAAGGGAGGTTAATTAATGATGGTGGACCCTATCGGGATCGAACCGACGACCTCTTCGCTGCCAGCGAAGCGCTCTCCCAGCTGAGCTAAGGGCCCTTTTTCAATAGAAATAGAGTTCGAGATTATACGGTGTGCGCTCTTAAATGTCAATGCGAACAAAAGCAGTAAAGTTTTATAGCATCGTGCCGATATAGAGAACATGAAAAAGTTAGCCCTAATTTTACTATGCGGTGTCGCAAGCATGGCGTTGAGCGCGGAAGAATATACGATCCAAACGATCAGTGCTCTCAAAGAGAGTTCGATTACTCCCGCTTTTGAACAAAAAATCAAAAAAACCGGAATCCCTTATATTAAAAAAACAGAGGGTGATCGCCATGTTGTGCTATTGGGCAAATACAAGAAAACTGCCGAGACGAAGCATGACGTTAAAAAAGTAAGAGCTGTGGTAACTCATGATGCATTTGTCCGACCGATGGATAGAGCGGCTGTAGCTACGAAGCCTGAGGTACACGTAGAAGCGGCTTCTCATCCTTCAGAAACAGCTACGGTATCTCATAGTACGGAGAGTGCTGCGGTTGTTACTCCTACAACGGCTCCCGTAGCCGTAGTGGCAACAACTCCTGTTGTGGCGGCTGTCGCTGCTGCGGTAGAGAAAAAAGAAGAGTGTGCACCGCGTGTAATTTCTGCCGCTCCGACTGAGCCGGTCATTATTTACGATCGTAATGCGATGCGGAAGAATGATATTTCTGAGGCTATTGAATTTTATAAAACCTCACCGTATCACTCTTTTCGACCGGTAGCCTTACAGCGTTAAGGTTGACGTTCGACCGCGCTGTAGAGACAATCCAGGTCGATGCGGTGTATCTTTTTCGCCTCCGCATGAAGCGATTCGAGCAACTCTGCCGCATTTTCTCCATTGGAGGGGTAGCACACTGCTGCTGAGGGAATCGGAGTCGCGAACACCTCTTCAATCATCCGTTTAACAATCCCCGTACCAAAACGATCGGTGTACGGCATGACAAAAAAGTAGTATTGTTCATAATGGATGATTGAATCTGAAGTGCGTAATAAACTTGGAAGGTTTGTCTCAATCGTGGATTGGCTTATTCCGGAAAAATCACAAAACAAAATAGTAAAACTCTCTGAACGGTTTTCATCGAGTCGGTTGGATATCCCGATATTAAGCTCTATTAATGATGAAAAATTATAGAATGAAAACATCACCCCTGCCATGTTAACTCCTCAAAAAAATGTTCGATTAGTATAGCGTGAATTTACTCAAACTAATACGTATTTAAAATAGGGAAGAGTAGACTGTTTCAAATGAAGAGGAGTGTTCTGTATGGTGAATAATCAGATTAAAAGCCTTCCCCCCCTTCCTACCTCAATCCTGCGGATTCAGGAATTGTGTATGATGGATGAAGTTGAAATGGCAGATCTTATCAAAGTGATCGAATCCGATCCGATGCTTACTGCGGATATTTTAAAATCGGTTAATTCACCGTTGTATGGGATGAGCAAAGAGATAACCTCTGTCCGTCAAGCGGTCATGCTTTTTGGGATTTTAATGGTGCGTGGATTCGCAGCAGCTACTGCCATTAAAAACACCGTTTCAAGTGATTTGAGTCCGTATGCGATAACGATTGATTGCTTAAGCGAAACATCGATACGTCAATCCGCCCTTGTGCGGGAATGGTACGGTGCTGTTGAGAAGAAAATGGTGCCGTTATTGGCAAGTGGAGCATTTTTGATGGAGCTGGGTAAATTGGTTACATCGCAAAACTTGATTTCTTCGGGGGAATCGGAACGGTTTCGTTCAGACGTAGAGCAGGGCGGTTCAATTATTGAGCTTGAAAAACGGTATCTTGGACTGAGCAGTTATGATACTGCGGCGTTGATGTTTGAACATTGGAATTTTGAACCGGCATTGGTGGAAATGCTTCGGAGTATTTCGGAGACATCAATACACCCTTATGGGCAGGTCTTGTATGTGTTGCAAGAAGCAATCTCTGTGCGAGAGGGGTTAAGTGACAAATCACTTCGCAATGCTATGAATTCGGCCGAGAGGATGGGGCTTGACCCCAAGGCTTTGGAAGATGCCGTACAGAGAGTGAAAGCTACCTCTAATTAAAAAGGCTACAGTGGAAGATCGAAGAAATACGCTAACCCATAATAGATACTGTACAAGCCGTAGATGAGGATTGCTAATGCCGCGATGCGGTTCATCGTTTGGCGAAAGGCAATTTCTTTGAAAAAGCTCACCGATTGACCGAGGGCTAAGAGGGTCGGAACCGTAGCGAGACCAAATGCCGCCATGATGAGTCCTCCATTAAGTATGGATGCCGAAGCGGCGGCTTTAGCGGCAAAGAAGAAAACAAAACCACAAGGGAAAAAGCCGTTCATTACTCCGAGTGCGAAAAAGCTCCCGATGCTTTTACTTTTGATAAGGCGGGAAAAGAGGGTTTTAAAGAGTGAAAAATTGGAGAATGAATGTTCCAGTGCGTGAAGCAAAGAAGAGAGACCGAACATCCCCAGCGCGGTGATGATCATCAATATCCCCGCCAAAATAAATAAAGCTCCGTGAAACTCCATATTGATCAAAAAAAGCGATCCGATAGCACCGAAAAGCATCCCTAAAATGATATAGGAGCTGACACGACCGATATTGTAAGCGCCGTGGCGGATAAATTGCGCGCTTCGGCTCATACTAGAGTCTATTTTAGTGGAACTGTAGGCTACAATAAATCCACCGCACATACCGATACAGTGACCAAAACTACCTGCAAATGCGATGGTGATTATTGCCCACCATTCGATCGTACCCATACTGCTCCTTAACACTCTTTTAACAAAGATATGAAACAATAGCATGAAATCATTTAAAAGGAATCGTCAATGAAAAAAGTTTTACTTTCCATGTTGGCATTGGTATCGTTTGCAAGTGCCGATCAACTGGTTAATCTAAAAATCGAGGGGATGATGTGTCCGGCATGCGTTAAAAATGTTAAAGGATCACTCAATGATGTCAAAGGGGTTAAAGAGTCCACGGTTTACCTGAAAGAGGGGAAAGCGGAAGTGAAAGCCGCAGACGGCACCAAAGCCGAAGCGATGTGCGATGCCGTTAAAAAAGCGGGTTACGGCTGTGCTGTAAGCAAATAGATTAAATAAAATACTTAGCTGCGTCTTTGCGGCTAAGGTCACAGACGGCAGTGATTTTTTCTTCTCCGAAATCAAGTACCTGCTCCCCTTCAAAATCCTGTTTACAATAGGCTAAGACGAGTTTGGCTGCTAATTGTTTGTCATCGTCACTTGCGTGGGCAGAAATGAGAGAATGGGGACCGAAGAGATCGGTATCGATATGAATATATTTGTGATTTTCTATCCCCTCTAAGACGGCATTATCGTCTGCATCTCGTCCGATGATCAGTTTTGCCCCCTCAGGAAGACGAAGCTGGCGACCGTATTTGAGGGTCGGGATATCGGCGACTTCGAACGTATCGTGCGCGATAAAATCTCGAATTTTTCGAGAAAAATGCTCGTCGGTGAGGAGACATCCCCCTCCCGGTGCTTCGTAATCTTTGAGCTCAAATTTTTGTGCAAGCTCCATCTGCCGGTCACGGTTGCGTCCGACGATGTTTTCGAGTTTGTCACGATCCACCCACCCTTCCAATTCGGCAATGGTCGGTTCCAGTGATTGTGCGCTCAGAGGGCGTAACAGCAGCCCGCCGCAGTTGCTGAGGTTAAGCACTTTATCGAGCGATTCGCGGTTTTGGCTCATCGGGCGTTGTCCTAATACTTCGCCGCTGATCAGAAAACTTGCTCCCCACTCCTCCATAAGCCGTTTGGCGACTTCGAACATTTTGGCATGGCAGTCGATACAGGGGTTGAAGTTTTTTCCGTAACCGTATTTCGGTGAGAATAATACCTCTTGGATGTACTCATCGCGGATATCGACACTTCGAAACTCTGCACCCACTTGCTCACACATATTTTTCATATGGGTAAGGCGGTCTTTGGTCGATCCGAATCCGGTATTAATATTACAAGCGATTACCTCGATCCCCTGACCGATGATAAGTTTCATGGCGAGCGTCGAGTCGAGTCCGCCGCTAAATAAAGCAATTGCTTTCATGGAATTTCCTTTTAGGTAAGAGGTACCAATTCACCTTTTTTAAGACGTGCTATTTTGTCACGCATTTGACGAATTAAATACGATTTTTGTTCGAATGATACCGTATTTTGAGCATTGATTTTTTTTAGCTCCCGAGTGTAATGGTTCTCCAGAAAGGTTAAAAGGGCTTTTTTAATCCCTTCGTCCCCCTCAAATATCCGAATGGCATTGTTCATGACCAGAGCATTGAGGCGGGGGTCGTTACGCTCTCCGCGAATGGCCGCTTCAAATTCAGATGCGTGATGCCGAAACATAGCCGAATCGATAAAGTCAAGGATCGAATTGATGATGTGATTGTGTTCTAAAATAGTTTTAATAAATCCTAACTCTTCCGTATCTTCATTGGACGAAAATGAAATGGGCTTTGATTGGGTTGTTTGGGTGTGACCGATGCGAATAAGTGCGGGAGAGACCCCAAGTTTGGAAGCGATATAGGGACGATACTCTTCTTGAAGCAGCGGAGAGAGAGATTTTAAAAAGGAAATACTTTCATGTAAAGCGGTCTCTTTGGCTTTCGGATCTTGCAGATCGTAGGCGCTAATCATTTCCGTGATGACAAATTCGATAAACGCAATCGGTCGGTGCAGCAACGTGTTAAGCTCTTCGATAAGCCCCTCTTTTATCATATCGGCAGGGTCTTTCCCCTCGCCAAACAATATCACTCCGCCGTCAAATCCTGAGGTGCTGAGAAGTTTTGCCGCCTTGAATGCTGCCGCACGCCCCGCTTTGTCTCCGTCATACGCGACAAAGACTTTGGGCTCCCCCTTGCGCAGTAGCGGCAGATGTTCAGCGGTCAGTGCCGTTCCCAAGGTAGCGACGGCATGAGTGAATCCCGCCTGATGGAGCATTATGACATCCAAATACCCCTCGGTAACGATGATCTCTCGACGGCGATAGATCGACTCACGGGCGAGATGGTAGGCATACAGGAGTCTCGATTTGTTAAAAATGGCACTTTGGGACGAATTGACGTACTTTGCCTGATGTCCCGTGATGGTGCGTCCGCCAAACCCGACGATGGCACCGCTCGTGGAGTGGATGGGAAACGTGATCCGTTCGATAAAACGGGCGAAAAGTCGTCCTTCCTCCCCTCTTCCGATGGCCCCTTGCTCAATCGCTTCGGCAGTAGAGAGGCGGCGCTGTTCCAAAAAGCGGAGGGTTTCGGGGGAGGTGGGGGCATACCCAATCCCGAACCGCTCGATACTGGAGGCATAGATACCCCGTTCGTGCAGATAAGCGAGGGCATCCCGTTTTTCCTCGAGGAGTTTTTGATACCAGTCGTTGAGAGTCTCGAGGAGATTGGAGCGTTTTTTTGGTTGAGCGTTATCGGTGTAATGGAGGACAAAATTGACCGATCCCGCGAGCTTCTCTATCGCTTCGGGGTAGCTGAGCTTTTCGTATTCCATGACGAAGTTAATAGAATCGCCTCCTGCACCGCATCCGAAACAGTGGTATTTCTGGCGGCTTGGATTAACGGTGAAGCTGGGAGATTTCTCATCGTGAAACGGGCAGGGGGCTTTGAAGCTGGAGCCTGCACGTTTTAGCTCAATGTAGGAGCCTACGACATCGACAATGTCAAGACGAGCTTTGAGAGCTTCGATGGAATCTTGGGTTATCATAGTAGGAATTTTAGCGTAACGGTGCTTTAGTTAAATATCTATGCTATAATTCGGGTTCAAAATTTTAAATAGAAAGTAGGTGATGTGAATGCCTGGTATCGTTCTTAGACAAGATGATAACTTTGATGCTGCTTACCGCCGTTTCAAGAAACAAACAGATCGTAATCTGATTGTTACTGAAGCTCGTGCTCGTCGTAACCATGTTACAGAGACTGAAAAACGTAAACAGTTCAAAATCAGCGCTCGCAAAAAGATGTTAAAACGTTTGTATATGATGCGACGTTACGAATCTCGCCTGTAATTCCTCGCGCTTCGGCGCTTGGGTTACACCCTCTTCCCCCTCAATTTTTTCCTTTGTAACAAAACCTTTACTAACCCTGTGATAAACTTAGTGTAATAATTTCTGCACAAGGCTGTCCCATGCTCTTTAGCGCACCTCTCAAAAGTAATTCCAAAAAAATCATGTTATTAGGTTCCGGCGAGCTCGGAAAAGAAGTGGCGATAGAAGCGCAGCGTTTAGGGATCGAAGTAATTGCGGTTGATCGCTATAAGCATGCCCCCGCTCATCTCGTCGCTAACCGTTCTCATGTCGTAAATATGCAAGACAAAGAAGCGGTATTAAAAATAATCCGTAAAGAGAAACCTGATTATATTTTGCCGGAGATCGAAGCGATCAGTATTGAGGCACTATTTGCGGCTGAAGCGGAAGGGTTCTGCGTTATCCCCAATGCCGAAGCGGTCAATAAAACCATGAACCGTAAAAACATCCGACGTTTTGCCGCCGAAGAGTTGGGTCTTAAAACAAGCCGTTATCATTTTGTAAGCACGTATGAAGATATGTGTTATGCCGCAGAAGATGTCGGTTTTCCCTGTGTTATCAAACCGGTAATGAGCAGCTCAGGACATGGACAAAGCATCGCGCATAGCCCGTTTGATCTCGAACAATCATGGGAAATTGCCAAAGAGGCGCGCGGCGATGCGAGCGAGCTGATCGTCGAGGAGTTTATCCGCTTTGATTACGAGATTACGTTGTTAACTGCTCGTAACGGAGTGGAGACCGTATTTTGTGAGCCGATCGGACACATCCAAAAAGACGGCGACTATATCTATAGCTGGCAGCCGATGGAGATGTCCAAAAAAGCATTGAAGCGTTCTCAAAAAATTGCCAAAGCGATTACCGACGGTTTGGGTGGTAAAGGATTATTCGGAGTTGAACTGTTCGTGGCAGGGGATGAGGTCTACTTCAGTGAAGTGAGCCCACGTCCGCACGATACGGGGATGGTGACATTGATTACCCAAAGCCAAAGCGAATTTGCTCTTCATGTGCGGGCGGTACTCGGGCTTCCTCTCGGATTCACTTTCTACGGCGACGGTGCGAGTGCGGCATTTAAATCAACCATGGAATCGCATGAGCCGGTAATCGATGTTGCGGATGAGTTGTTTGATGATAACAGTTTTGTCCGTGTATTCGGTAAGCCTGAAGCGCATGTCGGACGACGTATGGCGGTGGTATTGGTATTTGATAAAGTGAAAAAAGCGTTAAAAAAAGCAAAAAAATTGATTACGAAGATTCAAGACGCATGAATATTGTAATACTTGATGCACTAACCTACGGTGATACGCCGTTAGCGGGATTTGAATCAATTGGCGATGTGACTGTTTATCAAACAACCTCGGCAGATGAAACGAGCGAGCGGGTGAAAGATGCTGAAGTGATCGTCACGAACAAGGTTGTGATTAGTGATACCGTCATGGAATCAGCCCCAAATCTCAAACTGATCTGTGTTGCGGCAACAGGGATGAATAACATCGATCATGATGCTGCGGCTCGTCGCGGAATCAGTGTAAAAAACGTCGCAGGGTATTCGACCGATGCGGTGGTACAGCATACCTTTTCGATGTTGTTTTACCTGATGGGGCACAGTCGTTATTACGATGAGTATGTCAAAAGCGGGTCATGGCAGAAGGAAGAGGTATTTGCCCATATCGGACCTTCTTTCAGCGAACTGCGTGGGAAAACGTGGGGAATTATCGGATTGGGTGAAATCGGGCGGAACGTGGCAAAAATCGCGTCAGCTTTCGGTGCTAACGTCTGTTATTATTCGACCTCAGGGAAAAATGAGAACGGTGAGTATGAAAAAACGACCCTCAGCCGTTTGATCGAAAACAGCGATGTTATTTCGATTCACGCACCCCTTAACAAATCAACCGAAAATTTGATTTCCCACTCCGAACTTTTGCAGATGAAAGACGGTGCGGTACTCCTTAATCTTGGTCGCGGGGGGATTGTCGATGAGGATGCTCTTTCGGTCATTATCGATGTGAAGCCGATCTTTGTCGGCCTCGATGTATTAGCTAAAGAGCCTATGAAAACACCTCACCCGCTGTTATCGCTCAAACATCCCGAACGCCTCTATATCACTCCCCATATCGCATGGACATCCCGCGAAGCACGGGAGCGTCTTATCGCTGCTACGATTGAGAATATCAAAACATTTGCAACAGCGTAGGCAAAATCAGTGCGATCCCCAAAAATACGACGGAAGTCGTAAACACCTCGACCGTCACGGTTCGGGGTGAACAGTTATAAAGCGATGCGAGGTTGACGTTAGCAACGGCTAGCGGGACAATCAGCTCCAAAAACAAAATTCCCTTCACGGTACTATCCATTTCTACCAATCCTAACACGAAAAATGCAATTATCGGGATCAAAATAAATTTCGTTCCGTTGACCCAAATGGTGAGGCGTAGATTTATCTCCCCGAGTTTGATACCGTAGAGATAAATCCCAAACAGTACTAACTGCATCGTTATCGAGGCGTATGCCCCCATCATGAGTGTTTTATCAACAGCGGGGCTCGGAACATATCCGATGAAGTTCAGTACAATTGCCACCATTGCCGCCCAGAGGACGGGAAGTTTGAGTATATTCATGATGGAACCACGCACGCTGAACTCTCCGCGCGAATAGTAAAACACCCCGATGGTATAGACCACAAAAACGTTAACGAGGTTGATGAGGGTGAGATACGGGACGCTCATCTCTCCGAATAATGCAATACCCAGTGGGATGCCGAGGTTTCCCGTATTACCGATCAATGCAGCCACCGTAGCGATGGAGCGCTCTTTGGGATTATGGAAAAGAATTTTGGCGAGGGGAATCATCAGCAACAGCGCTAAGAGAGAGATTCCCAGATAGAGGGTGGGAGCAAAGATCAGCTCCGTATCGATAGGGCGTTTGAGAAGTCCCCAAAAGGTGAGAAAAATTTGTAAAAAATAGACACTGAGCAAAGTTATCGTACGATCGTCGATTTTCTCTTTGAATGTCCATTTTGCACCGAAACCGACAGCGATAAAGAGGTAGATACCCATAATTGAGAATAAAGTTTGCATAGTTTATTTTATCCAAAAAATTAGTCAATCTTTTTGAGTGAGAGCTAACACTCCATCGGGTAAAATCGCAACATTAAGGAGTCAGAATATGGCGAAAGTATTGATTATCGGCAGTGGCGGTGCGGGATTGGTAAGCGCATTGTCAGCCTATGAAGCGGGGGCAGAGGTTGTTATTGCGTCCAAAACATTTCCGACACGCTCTCAAACGTCTATGGCGCAGGGGGGGATGAATGCGGTATTAGACTCTAATGACTCTATCGAAAATCACATCGCTGATACCCTCAAAGCTTCCGGTGGGTTGGGAGATGAGGGACGGATAGCTTTTATGTGTGAAAAAGCACCTGAGGCTGTCCGTTGGTGTAACAGTATAGGTCTTCCGTTTAGCCGTGATGCAGAGGGGCAAATCGCCAGAAGACGACTCGGCGGGGCGTCGGCTCCGAGAGCGTGCTATGCGCAGGACTATACGGGTCTTAAACTGCTTCATACCCTTTACGACCAATGCCTCAAAGCAGGGGTTGAATTCAAAAACGAGCGCTTCTTACTCAATCTGATTGTGGATGAAGAGACTAACCGTGTGTTAGGAGCAACATTTTTGCATATCGAAACGGGTGAAGTTGAAGAGATCCGTGCCGATGCGGTCATTCTTGCGAGCGGCGGATATGGCGCGCTGTACGGCAAACACTCTACGAACTCCGTCCAAGCGACGGGTGATGGGTTAGCTGCGGCGGTACGTGCGGGGGCAAAGCTCGCCGATATGGAGTTTATCCAGTTTCACCCTACGGCGCTGAAAGGTTCCTCGATTTTGATTTCTGAGAGTGCGCGGGGAGCCGGAGGGTATTTGGTGGATGCGCAGGGAGATCGCTTTACCGATGAATTGGCACCGCGTGATGTTGTCGCCCGTGCAATCCATGATGAGATGGCTAAACGCGGAGCGGTCTATCTCGATATCCGCCATTTAGGGGAACATTTTATTGATCATGAACTTCCCCAAGAGCGCAAACTTGCTCAGATATATGAGGGGATCGATCCGGTACACGAACTTATCCCCATCAAACCCGCTGCCCATTACAGTATGGGTGGTATTGAAGTCAATGAAGCGTGTATGAGCAGCGTGAGCGGCTTATTTGCCGTTGGTGAGTGTGCCAATCATAAAACGCACGGGGCAAACCGTTTGGGCGGCAATTCACTGCTGGAGCTGGTGGTGTTTGGTCGGCACTGCGGAACCAAAGCTGCCGAATACGGTGATAAAAATCCGACGCTTGTGTGTGATAACCCACAGTTAGCCAAAGATACAAACTTCGTACGTGGGGTGATGTATTTCACGAACCAAATCGATTTTTACCAAAAACAGGAGATGCTTGCTAATATCTTCTACAATAATGTGGGGTTGGTGCGTGATGACATGGGACTCAAAGCAGTATTAGGGGCGATCCGTCAGATGCAAAAAGAGCTGCCGTTTATGGGGCCTCGTGACAAGTCCAAGATATGCAATACCAATTTGGTCGAATTTATTGAATTTGGAAATAAAGTTGAGCTCTCAGAGATGATCGTCGTAAGTGCTATCAGTCGAGTCGAGAGTCGGGGGGCCCATTATCGTGTTGATGCTCCTGCACGCAATGATCGAATGTTCGGAGCCCACACAATTACATGGAAAGAGGATGGAGTGCTATGCGCGGATTTTATACAATAGAAATGTTGGGTGAAGATAAATCGTGGGATGTCGATCAAAATGCGGAGGATGAAGGGTGCTGTGAAGACCCTTATGATGACGAAGAAGATGAAGAGCGGGAGTGGTGCGATTAATGGAAATAAAAATAGTACGTGGTAATGAAACACAAAACTATAATGTCGAGTTAGAAAACGTCACACTTCTTAGTGTTTTAAATCACATCAAAACCAAAATCGATCCGACACTCACCTATTCACAGGGGTGCCGAAGCGGCGTGTGCGGAAGCTGTGCTGTTCGGGTTAATGGACGTGAGCAGTTGATGTGCGAATACAAACCCAGTGATGGAGATGTGATTGAGCCGATCCGAAATAGCCGTGTGATTCGGGATTTGGTAGTTGATTCAGGGATAGTTGAGCATTTTAATCGTGTCGCTTCTGCGTGGAGCGAAGGTTCTCGTGAGGGAAAGATTAGCGAAGAAGATGCAAGTCGTATTGAGGTTCAAAGTGATTGTATATTGTGTACATCATGTTACAGTGCCTGTCCGGTGTATGCAGTAAATTCTGATTTTATCGGTCCGTTTGCCCTTACGCGTGTGTGGCGATATGTAAATGATGTGCGTGAAGAGAACAGCGATGCAAAAATAGCGAGTATTCAAACTAACGGAATTTGGGACTGTACCCTCTGCGGTGAGTGTGTTACCGTTTGTCCTCAAAACATCGCCCCCAAACAAGATATTACGATGTTACGGATGAAAAGCGCGATGATGGGATATCAAGATCCTAATGCGGCAATGGCATTTGGCGGTGGACTCGATTTTGGCGCATCAATGTTTTAGTTAAGGTTTTGGTGTGTTATACTAAGTGTTATAAAACAGTTAGGAATTTAGTATGGCATCAGAACACTCTCTCGATATCTCTGCAAAAATTGATCTTCAAGCATTCAAAGACGCGATTGCCCAAGCCGAAAAAGAGGTAATCGGTCGTTACGATTTCAAAGGGATTACCTATGAAATCAATTACCGCGAAAAAGAAAAACAACTGATTTTACTTGCATCCAGTGACAATAAACTCGATGCACTGAAAGATGTTGTGATCGGTAGATTGATCAAACGGGGCCTTTCTTCCAAAGCCCTGGATGAACTTAAAACGGAAGACGCCAGCGGAGGCGCACGTAAAGCGACCTATAAAATCGTTGATACGATCGATTCCAAAGAGGCAAAAAAGATTATGGCAGAGATTAAAAATCTTAAAACCAAAGCCTCTGCTGCAATTGAAGGGGAGCATATCCGCATTAAATCCAAACAGATTGACGAACTTCAAAAAATTATGGCTCACATCAAGGCGATGGAATGGGACGCACCGTTGGTGTTTGATAACTTCCGCTAGGGGCTTATGATGGTGCAAAAAAAGTATAAACTCATCGATAAACGGCTTATAACCGAAGGTTCGAAAATTGATTTTAACCTTTTTTTGCCCAATGAGACCAAAAGTGCAATGAGTCTTTTTCTACAAAGTGACACATCGGTGGACGGCAATGCAAAAGTTAAGCTGCGCGAAATTGAGATGCTTTATGTCAGTGAAGAGGAAGAGGGGCTGTATCAAGCTTATATCGATCGACATCTTCAGAGCATCGCACAAGATGGCAGTGTATCAACCGAGCAAAAAGGGCGGTTAGTCTACGAAAAAGCGGCCGAAGTCATTGATACGATGTTTAAAAATCCCGAGTCGCTTGAGAATGTAAAAAATGTGCAACCGTTGGTCAACAGTTTAATCGATATTATCTTGCATGATAATAGTGCTGTTGAGTCATTGATGCGTATAACGGCACATGACTACTACACGCACACCCATTCGATCAATGTTAGTATTTATACTTTAAGCCTCGGTTCTTTTTTAGGGATATCCGGAAAAGATTTGGAAGTATTAGGGATGGCGGCAGTGCTTCATGATCTTGGGAAAAGCAAGGTCGATTACGAGATCATTAATAAAAACGGCAAGCTAAGTGACGATGAGTTTAATCAAATGAAAAAACATCCGGCGATGGGGCATGAGATTGCTTTGAAGCTTGGAATCAGCGATGAACGAATCCTCACCGGGATTCGGCACCACCATGAAAAAATAGAGGGGGGCGGGTATCCTGATAACCTTAAGGGGGATCAAATTACTCAGTTCGCCCGAATTATAGGAGTGTGCGATGTTTTTGATGCTCTTTCGACCAAAAGATCCTACAAAGATCCGATGAGTTCGTTCGAGTCTCTCCGTCTTATGAAGCAGCAAATGGTAGGGCATTTGGATATGAAAATGGTGGATGCGTTCATCAAAATGTTATTAAAGCAGGAGCAAAAGTAATGAAGAAAATGACGATTGGGGATGCGGCAGAACATTTTGGAATATCTAAAGAGGCTATTCATAACCGAATTCGACGAGGCTCTCTTGATTGTATCGTTGAAAATGGGGTGAAATATGTCGCGGTTGCATCACTAAAGAACACCGCTACGGCTAACATCGTGAGTGATGGTCGTTATACGCAGTACATCGAACAGGAGAACGAACGTCTCCGCGAAAAGGTTGATGTCCTTGAAAAAGAGACGACCCGTCTGCGTGATCAGCGCGAACAGATGCTGATCGATGAGAGGGTCAAAGTTGAACAAATTTACAAAGAGCGTGATGCACAGCTTCGCAGTGTATTGCATGTAGTCGCAACAAAATTTCTTGCCCATGCCCCTATCGATGAAGTGATGGAAGAAGCTATTACCGCCGATGTGATTGAAAATGATGAATGGATAGGGCTAAAATCGTTTTTGAAACTCAAACGGTATAAAGACAAAGAAAAGAAAAAAATCAAAAGCCGATTTGAAGCGGCTGTTGAAAAAGGGGATGAACGCCTTAGCGTCCGCGACGAAAAAATCTTTTTAAATCCCTCGGCATTCGGCTACTCGGATCTGCTAGCAAAAGAGTGATTAGTGAAACGGATCCGCATACACCGGTTGATGGATGACGAAGAACAGATCGACTATGTACGAATCGAAAAATGGCTTTTGGATGTGGAAGATGCTATAGGATGCGACCTGTTTGAGCAGGTTTCGAATCGCGATGAATATGTTTTATTTTTACCCCAAGATCACCCTATTGATAAGGCGATTAAGAAAAAAATCGATCACCTTGAATATCATCTCTATATAAAGCGAAGTGATTTAGCGATATATGAGCATTTTATTGATGGTATAGTTCAAGCCGTAGCAAAAAATACTCATATCGCTATTACCAAAAAAGCGGCAATTATCTATCGTCAGGCTTCTTTTGTTTTGGATGATATGTTTCACGATCCTGAAGCACTTGAAAACGTCCCTAAATCCAAAAAAGTGGTTAATACGTTTGTAGATACGATTTTAACAGATACCCATGCGATTGAATCTCTCATAAAAATTACGGCATACGATTATTATACCCATACCCATTCGATCAATGTGTGTATTTATTCACTCAGTTTAGGCTCATATATAGGGCTTGAGGTGAAAGTGCTTGAAGCCCTTGGAATATCGGCATTGTTGCATGATTTGGGAAAGAGCAAGATCGATCATGCTATTACCAATAAAAATGGGCGACTTAATGATGATGAATACGAGCAGATGAAACATCATCCTCTTTATGGATATAAAATTGCATTGAAAATTGGGATAAAAGATCCTCTAATCCTTGACGGGATTCGACATCACCATGAAAAAATAGATGGAAGCGGCTATCCTGATGGGATTAGTGCTAAAAAGATCACATTATTTGCACGGATTATTGGGGTATGTGATGTTTTTGACGCATTATCAACAAAACGCTCCTATAAAGAGCGTTTGAGTTCTTTTGATGCGTTAAAGCTGATAAAAGAGACGATGTCGCATCATTTGGATATAAAATTCGTTGATGCGTTTATACAGATGCAGCGTCGTGAGAACGAGATAGATGCGTTATCATCGTGACGATTGTATGCGGATTAACGCGACGTTCTCCGTGGCGGAGTACTGCCACGCAGTGAATTACGTTTATCATTTTCTCTCAGCCCTTGTTTCGCACGATTTAGATTGTTAAAACAACTTTGACAAATACTGAACTCGCTTTTAGGGGCGAGCGGTTTTCCGCATGTTTTGCATCGGGGGACAAAGTGGCTTTGCTTGAGTGAATTTTCGATAAAACGGTTTAACTCCCCCCTGAACGAGCGCGCTTTTTCGGCGTCGATAAAGAACTCCCCCAATCGATACGACAGCCATAGATAGAGTGATATCTCTTTGATGCGGTCCTCAGCTTCTTGAAGCTCTTCGGTCGTTAAGGCATAGGCACCCAACCGTTGCGGAGGGATATACGCGATGGGCTTTTTTTGCTCCAATGCTCGAACGTACCGTTCGAAAGCACCCATCACTAACGGCGAAGAGGTTGATAGTGGGGCGGTAGCAAGGGTATATTTGGTATGCATATCCAGATCATAACGGTCGGCGATAGCAGAGGCTTCTTGCATCGATTCAAGATTTGCGGCACGAAACGGCCCTTCAAACTTCATATTCTCGACGAAAAACTCGACGATAGCGGAGAGGGATTTTTCTTCTAAAATAGTCGAAACAAGCTGAATGTGATCAAAATTAGCCATAACATTAAACGGGAGGGTGATCGGTTCGATCTCTTTGGTAAACAGCGCCGTTATTGTTTTGAGTACATCGCTGGTGAGCGCTCCCACATACCCCTTTTCACTCATCCCGTAGCGTCCTGCACGTCCCGAAATCTGCCGCACCTCACTAACACTCAAATTGCGTTGGTTTTGGCCGTCAAATTTATCGGCTTTGGAGAATAGCAGGGTTTTAATCGGAAGATTGAGCCCCATGGCAATGGCGTCAGTCGCGACTAGAATTTCGGTCTCCCCTTCACGAAAACGGCGGGCCTCTTCACGGCGGACTTCGGGGCTGAGATTCCCGTAAATAACACTTGTTTTGTAGGTGGCGGAGAGTTGTTGTTTGAGGCGCAGCGCATTCGAACGGGTAAATGCGATAACGGCGGTTTGAGGCTCTATCGCATTGACCGGTGTCGGAGATTTAAGCAGTTCAAGGGGATTTTTCCGCTCAAACTCGATAATTTCTAATGGCTCTCCGAGATATTCGGCGAGGGCCACGATCGCTTCACGGGCATTGGGCGAACCGGTCATAATAACGGTTTTGGCAGGGGCGCCGATGATGGCATTGGCCCACGCCCATCCGCGATCACGGTCTCCGATCATTTGTACCTCATCGATAACGCAGCAATCGACCTCGGTCTCGAAACTTAGCATCTCAATGGTGGAGCTGATATGGGTAGCATCTTCATCGACGAGCTGTTCTTCTCCGGTAATGAGCGATGCGCTGATATTGTGTTCACGCAGATCTTCATACCCCTCCAATGCTAAAAGACGCAGAGGAGCGAGATAATATCCTGTCCCGCCGCGTCGGAGTTGTTCCATGGCCGTATAGGTTTTACCGCTGTTGGTGGGACCGATGTGCAAAATGAGTTTGCGCCGAAGCGAGCGGGCAAGGGGGAAAAGATTTTTAAAGTCGCGTATACTGCGGGCAAGAAGCTCTTGACGCTGACGTTTGAGAAGTTCTCCCGCAATCCGTTGATCAAAGGCGAACAACACTCTGCGCTGTGTTTTAGCACCGATATGGATGGTGTGCTCCAAATAGGGGAGGAGCAATTCATACACAAGCGTCTGAAGTTTCTCTTCGCTCAGGTCAAGAAGTTTTGCCCGCTCACGGCACTCCTGTACCAGGGCAGAAAGTTCCTGATAGAATAGAGTTTCTACCTCTTTGCTTTGTATTTCAACACTTTGAGTGAGGTCGAGATCTTCTTGATTCCAAATTTGCCGACTCAGTTCTGTTGCATCCAAATGGAGATGCAGGGTATAGTGTAATACCTCTGATGTGTGGGGGAGGAGAAGGGTCTTATCGACGGTAACCATCAAATCCTCTCCGCCGAGTGTCACTCGCGCTGAGGGGATATGGAGCGAAATAAGGTTTTGGAGTCGTAGGGTGTCCAGTTGAAGTGCATTATCCGAAGGGGGGGCACTTTTGAGAATACTAATGATATCGTTTTGAGCGAGATAGCGGTGCGAGGTAAGAGGCAGAGCTTTTAAAAACGATTCGGTTTGGATCTGTTTGAGTCGTGTTAGCTCCGATTTGAGTTCGGTGATTTCGGGTACCAGTATCTCTAATGGCTCTTCGTGAAGCCGTTTTTCATTGAGCGGAGGCGTTTTTAAGACATGGATCTTATTAAAACTCTCCTCTCCTAACACATAACGGATAGGGGCATAATATTCGAGGCGGTTGTCGTAATCGATCTTCCCTTCCAACGCTTTTTCGAGCGATTCACGTTTGTGGGTATATCGGATATACTCCAGTTTTGCCGCTATTTTTTCAGGGGTGATTTTTCGGGTGCGGATATCGATAAACGAAGTATGCAATGCCCGACGCTCATCGGGTGTAATATCGAAGCTCTCCAGCAATTCATCGATTTTTTCTTCCCGCTCATGCGGTTTCTCTTTGGGTTTAGGGTTAGGGTAGGTTTTCCCCTCATTTTTGAAAAAGGCGACGATCATCTCGCGATTATCGGTCTCCCCCTCCGACCACAAACGACGGAAGTTTTTAATCAAGGTTGCTTTATCGGTCGTACCGTTAAATATTCCCAGTGTATGTGCGAGGGCGATTAACGATTCGGTCGGAACCCGCTCTATCCCCTCATCAAATCCCTCATCGCCGAAAAAATGGCGGATGGATTGGTTGAGTTTGATCATTTTTTTCTTTTTCTTTGCCATAATGTAAGTGTAGCTAAAAATCCTAAGGCTCATCCTTTTGTAGTTTTGATAAACTTTTGCAAAATTACACAATGGATAAAGAAATGGTCGATTTGAATGTCGATGAGTGGACGCAGGAAGAGTATTTGAAAAACAGACGTGCGTTAGAAGAGCAAGGGGTTAAAGTTGTATTGATCGATACCATTTTGAACCCTATAGAGGGGACGGATATCGTGACATACAGTCCTCCGCTTTTGCGTCAGGAACCCTCCGGAAGCGTATTTGTATTTTATTGCGACACGGGCAAATCGTCCAAGGAGCGACTTAAAGAGTTTCGGAGTAAATTTCCCGACCATGTGTGTATCAGTCTGCGGGGAGGGCGAGGGTATTGGCGCAAGAACTTACGGGTATAACGGAGGCATGTGAAGCGTTTCTCCTCTCTATTGTGCAGGAGCGCTATTATGATGCTCATGAAGATTTGGAACCGGTATGGTATCCTCGCCGTTTTGAGGATAATGATGAAGTGAAATTATGGAAAGGGTTTATTAATGCGGCGGTGAGTTTTGAACTCTTAAAGCGGGGTCGCCCTAACCCATCAGAAGTCGCGTGGAGTACGTATCTCAAATATCATCCTCTTTTAGAGAGCATTGTTACTCCCCATAAAGAACTCTACGTTAAAATGGACACACTTATTCAAAACCGGAGGAGACTATGTCTGAATTTATAGAAGCGATGGCTTTTCGCCATGCATGCAAACACTTTGACACGACCAAACAAATTCCTGCTGAGCAGTTCGAGTCTATTTTGGAAGTAGCCCGTACCTCTCCATCCTCGTTTGGGATGGAGCCGTGGCGTTTGATCGTGGTACGTAATGAGTCTTTGCGCAAAGCCCTTAAACCGTTGTGCTGGAATCAAAGCCAAATTACGGAGTGCAGTGAATTGGTGATCTTGACGACGGACAATGATATCGTACGCAGTCGTAGCCCTTATGTTCGCAAAATGTTTGAGCGACGTGGATTGTCTGCTGAAGCAGTGGACACCTATGTAGGGGTGTATAAAAATTATCTTGCTCCGATAGAAAACGACGAGTTATTATTGGAAAACTGGACGGCGAAACAGAGTTATATTGCTGCGGCCAATATGATGACCTATGCGGCGACACTCAAAATTGACAGTTGCCCTATCGAGGGGTTTGAAAAAGAGCAGGTGGAAGCGGTGCTTGATCTCCCTCAGGGGAGAACGGTCGCTCTGATCTGTGCGTTCGGATATCGGGTTGACCCGCAGAGTCCTCAAATGCGCCTTGCGATGAAAGAGATTGTAGAGTACCGATAAGGAGAGAGTATGTTGCAAAAGATTGAACATTACGGGGACAAAGTCGGGCATTACACGGATTTGGCGTATCAATACGGTACAGAATACGGAATCAAGATTTTAGGTTCACTCCTTATTTTTTTAATCGGAAAATGGATTGCGGGACAAATCGTTTCTCTGATTAAAAAAGGGATGCAAAAAACCCATGTCGATCCGACGTTAGTCTCTTTTGCCGCCAATGCAACCTATGTGGCCTTAATTGTTGTCATTGTTATTGCCGCTATCAGTAATTTGGGTGTGGAGACAACCTCTTTTGTCGCCGTATTCGGTGCAGCGGGATTGGCTGTCGGTTTAGCACTAAAAGATACCCTCTCCAATGTCGGTGCGGCAGTGCTGATTATCTTTTTTCGCCCTTTTAAAGTGGGAGACTCGATTGAGGCTTCAGGGGTGATGGGGACGGTAAAATCGATCAATCTTTTCTCGACAACCCTCACAACTCCGGATAACCGCTCTATCATTATCCCTAACGGTGCCCTCATCTCAGGCAATATCATTAATAACACGGGTAACGAGACACGCCGTATCGATATGATTTTCGATATTGACTACAAAGACGATTTGACGCTTGCGAAAGAGGTGATTATGAATGTTCTTCTCGCGAATCCGAAAGTTCTCCTAGAACCGGCTCCCGTGGTCGCTGTTGGGGCATTGGCACCGCATTCGGTACAAATTTTTGCACGCCCTTGGGTAGCTGTAGAGGCTTATGGCGATACGACGTTTGAACTCATCGAAGCGGTAAAAATGGAATTTGATAAACACAAACTCTCGATCCCGTTTCCTCAAATGGAATTGCACGTCCGAAAAGAGGAATTGTAATCGGCTATATTACGCTAAAGATCGACGATCTTTGGCGCTGTAGAGATAAAATGCGCTTCCCGCTGCAAGAGCAGCGACTGCTCCCCCCACAAAGAGATATGCCGGAGCGTATTGATACAGTACTCCCGATCCTAAAGCCCCTATAAATCCCCCCAACCCATACGAGATTCCAAAGAAAAACTGCTGAGATAATCGACGCATCTTGTAGAGGTGAAAAAGGGTTGCAATCGAGGCTGAGTGAAAAAGGGCAAAACTGAAGGCATGCAGTACTTGCGACGCAAACAAAAGGGGAGTTGAATCGGGAAAAAGTGCAACGATCAGCCATCGGATAGCGGTGATGAAAGCGGTAATTTGGAGGATCCGTAACAAATTTCCTTTTAGAAGCGGCCCTTGAAAATAAAACATAATGATTTCGGCGATAACCCCAAAACTCCACAGCCATACGGTGGTGTCAAGTGATACACCATGATCGGTAGCGTAGATGGTAAAAAAGTTATAAAAAGGGCCGAAACTTACCTGCATTAGGAAAAATCCGATCCATAGCGGAGTATCTTTACGGATAGAAAAATGGCACGGTTCCTCGTTTGCATTGCATTCAGAAGAGCTAACATGATGTTGTTGTTTTCCGATCAGAGATCCGAATACGATGGTGAGTATTGCCATAGTGATCAAAAAAACGATTCCGGTTTGAGGGGTTGATAGGAAACGTACCAATACCAGTGCAACAGCGATAAATCCGAACGATCCAAACAAACGGATTCGGCCGTATCGCTCTTTTCCAATGTGTTCTAGGGCAATAACTTCGATATAAGGGAGTATGAGGGCTATGCCGATTCCAAAGAGGATGTTAACTGCTAACAGCGGCCAAAAATGTTCAAGTGCGGGATAAAACCCTATTGCACCGATTCCCATCAGTCCCAAGGCGGTAAAAAACGTCCGTTGATCGAGTTTAAATCCTTTTAAGAAAAGAAACGGAACCGCGAATCGGACGAGCGGGGCTGAAGCAAAAATGATCCCGATATGAATCGGATCGTATCCGACCATAGAGAGAATTTTTGGAACGAATATGATGTGCACCCCGATTAGGGCGAAATAGAAAAAATAGAAAAAGGAGATTAAAACACTCACGTTAGTCGTTACGGATGACGGCAGTACCGCTTAGTAGATCGTGCAAAGCCCGTTTATCACGTCGGAAAAATCCGATAAAAAATCCGACTAATGTAATTAGGGAGATAAAATAACCGATAAAGCGCAAGATGAGTTTCCAATACGGGGCATTTTCAAGGGTTGTTGCATCCACGACACGGATATGGGCAAGCTTTTTTCCCGGAGTTTGTCCCCAGCGGTGCCATAACCAGACATAGGTAAAGAGAAAAAGAGTTATTTGGGTAATGGAAGCGACCGGATTGGGGGGATTGAGACGCGCTTTGTTGCTGTGGACGATCACATCCATAGCGGTTGCCGAGTGCATCTGGTCGTGACCGAATAGCATCATCATAAGAATAGATATGGGTAGACCGATCATAAAAATATCGGTTACAAATCCGAGTGCTCTAGGCCAAAAGAGGGCATAGATTATCTTTCTTTTCGGTGTTACAGAAGAGGGGTTGTTTTTTTTAATAGTTCGCCATCGCATGACGAAATTATAGCTATATTACTGTTTGTTTACTAACTTGTTTCATAATTCTTTTATCCCGACTGACAGCAGCAAGTCAAGGGTGTATTTTTCATTCATTTCCCACTCCTTAAGTTTCGAAGCCCCACCAACGTTAAGTCGTTGTTGGGGCTATCTACTTGTACAAATCACTTTAAATTTTACAATTGTTTTTTTAAGATAAGCCATTAGGCTTCGCGCAAGAGCGCGAAAATAAGACTAGATGCTAAGGTTATCGTTTGATACCGAGAAGCGTTTCAAGAAGGGTGTCGGCCGTCGTAATGGTTTTAGCATTTGCCTGATATCCACGTTGGATGACAATAAGATTCGTGAGCGACTTTGATAAATCGACATTGGACCCTTCAAGAGCCGACGCTTGCATGAACCCGCGCCCTGCTGTGGCTGCCGTACCGATAATTGGATCACCGGAGTTGGCAGATTGTAGATAAACGTTACCCCCATCGCTGGTTAGACCTTCATTATTGGCAAATTTTGCCATACTGATTTGTGCTAGACCAAATGAGCGTCCATTGGAAAATGATCCAACCAGTGTACCACTTTGGTCAATTCGAACACCTTGTAAATCTCCACCGGGGAAACCGTCCTGAGAAATACCACTGGTGCCTGATGGGTTGTCAAAACTGGTAATCCCGTCAAATCCGTTAATCGTACCAAAATTTAAATCAATTGATTGATTCGGTTTTGAACCGTTATTGCCGGTAAAAGAAATTGCAGGTATATTGTATCCTGCAAGGGCACCCGTAGTCGTAAAAGTTATAAGTCCGGCTGGATTAAGAATATTTTGATACGGGGCAACACCTCCGATATCTGCAGGCTTAGGAACGGTAACGGTATAGCTCCATGTTGTTCCGGTTACTGGATTGCTAGATTGTTTTCGAAAATCAACTTTCAAGGTATGTTTACTGCCCAGGGAGTCAAAGACGTCAATGCTGGCAGAGTGGGTAGCTGCATTAACCGATTGAGATTGTTTTGCTGAGGTTGATCCAGCTGTAATATTTCCTGAAAGCGTCAAAAAGTTAGAGGTAAAGGTATCATTTTTAACGGTATTTACATCCGTAATACCGGCTACGTTGATGCTAAGATTAGTAGCACCAGCAGCATTTGAGACTTGAAGTTTACCTTGAGGATTATAATTAACGGTAGCTCCTACCGAACGCCCCGGATTCAATGCATTAGTGGCAGTCCAGTTAGCAACTGCAAGTTGGAAGTCTTTTGTGCTATTAAAATAATAGGTAGTTACGTTGGTTGAAGGTGCCCCATTGGTTTGAGCTGGAGGGGTTGCTAATCCTGCTCCCGCAATACCCGTAGTTGTCACATTCGCAATATTACTGGTATAACGAAATGAAGCATAGGTTACACCACCGTTGGTGCTCATAAAAATACCATCTCCGCCTACCCCTGGACCTGCTGCTGCAGAGGTGAGGGAGAATGCCTGCCCGCTGGCATTGAACATAACTCCCATGTCTTCTGGAGCTACAGGTGCTCCATTCGTGTTAACAAAAGCTCCTGCCGCATTCGTTTCATACGTTGGTGAATATTGAGTGATGAGGGTACTTGCGCTTAAGTTGGCTTTGATGACAACGGCACTACTGGCTTGTGCTGGAGTAGTAAGTCCTGGTGGAATTTTTATATTACTGATTGGTGCGGTTGAATCAACAAGACCGGTTTTGGCATCTCGTGACCACCCTTGCACGATGAATCCATTGTTATCGACGAAGTTTCCGGCGGCATCAAATTTAAAGTCACCCGAGCGACTGTATTTGTAGGTGTTACCCCCATCCGGAGAGACGATGAAAAATCCGTCTCCTTGGATCGCGACGTCGGTATTTTTATCGGTATTTTGAATGGAACCTTGAGACATGATTTTTGTAATCGAGTTTATTGTTGTTCCCAATCCGATTTGAACCGCATTTTTCCCCCCGAGAGAGCCTTGCGGTGCAGTTGCAATTTGATTCGTCTGAGCTAACAGATCCGAAAAGTTGGCGCGTGAGTATTTATAGCCGATTGTATTGACATTGGCGATATTGTTGGATTCGACGTCCATAGCAATCTGATGCGATTGCAAACCGGTGACGCCGGAGTCGAGAGCCTTCATCATAATATGTCCTTTTTATCACTAAAGTAAAAAATATAAGCAATATTTGTACCAAAAACTATCGGTGCATCTGCAACGCTTTTTGGATCATATCGTCCACGGTAGTGATTGTTTTTGCATTCGCCTGATAGGCACGTTGCATTACTATCATATCCGTTAATCCAACCGCCATATTGACATTTGAACCTTCTAAATAACCACTCTGAACACTTGCCCCATTGATAGCATTGCCGGATTTATCAGTCCAAAAAGTTGGCTTTCCACTATTGGCACTTTGCGAATAATAGCTTCCTCCATCCCCGTTTAATCCTTGCTCATTTTGGAAGTGGTACACGGCAACCCGACCGATGGCACTTTGGCGACCGTTGGAAAAATCAGCCATTATTATGCCATTAGAATTGATTCCATATTTTGTTAGGGTCCCACCTGATACGCCATCCGATGTTGAAGATCCGCTAACCCCCACGCCGTCGATGGAGATAACGCCGCTATAATTGCTTCCTAAGTCGATAGATACGGGTGTTCCATCATTATTAACAGAGGGGATATTAAAGCTATTAAGTCCTCCAGACGCACCAAAAACAGCTTGACCGCTTTGGGTATCATACACTTTACTGCCGTCATTGGACGTGACAGTCGCAACCACATCCCATGCGATTCCGGTAGCGGGTTGCGTTGTACTTTTGGTAAAGGTGAGTTTGAGTCGGTTGATATTATTGTTTCCGCTGATAACATCAGCACTAATAGCGCGGGTATCATTGGTAGTTCCAAGATTGCCGGTAAAGTGTGTTTTTGTTGTTGGTTCTACCGGATAGGCGAGTCGGGTTGGAAACTCTAAACTGCTTTGGCTTCCGACGCCTGCTAATGTTACATCATTGGTTGGCTTGCTGATGACATATGCACCCGTTGCTCCATTGGTTGTTTTATCCCCATAATCAAAAGCTGCATTGTAGGCAAAATTAGTAAGCATCGTGCCGGTCACGTATTGCCCATCACCGGTTACTAAACGAGCCGTCGAGGAGTTCGCATCCTTACTTACTTTTTGAGACGTGTCAAATGAAAAATTACCATCACGGGTATAGGAAGTTTGCCCTTTAGCGGTAACCCCAAACCATCCGTTTCCCTCTAGCGCGAGATCGTTGAAGCGATCACTATGCATCAAGGAACCTTGTGTAAAGGTAATGCTAGTGGCTTGTAACCTTGAACCGTACCCGATATCGTTGGATGTCGGAGTCTTTCCGCTTGAGACTACTTTACTTAAAAGATCGGAAAATTCTGCCGTTGAGCTTTTGAAGGCAGTCGTTGATACATTGGACAAATTATTTGAAATAACGTCCAGCCCGGATTGATTGCTCATCAGTCCTGATATCCCCGCATAATAACCTTGTGTCATATCTTTTCCTTGTCAATACCGATAAACTTAGTTGTTTGTGATCTCTTTGATCGTGCTAAAGTCAACATAACTTGAGCCTAGTTTTGCATAGGTTTTGCCGCTGTCAAATTTGATTGAGTCGATAGGGTAGAGGCCGACGCGTGTCGTGGCTGAAGTGCCGTCTGTCTTGGTATACGTTAATCCGGCGTAATAGGTTCCGGCTTTTAATGTTGCACCCGTATTATCTGTTCCATCCCAACTGTATTTAGCAACCCCTGCATCCGTAGCACCAATCGCCATGGTTTTTAGGATTTTACCGTTGACATCCATAATATTGACATTCCCGCTTGTTGCGGCACTTGGCAAGTAGAGTTCAAAATTTGTACTTTCGCCCTTTGTCAGCGTAATTGCATTGCTCCCCGTATCGGCTATTTTTCCTATTGCGGAAATACCGGTGAATTGCGAAGATGTTGCAAGTGCGGTAGCCAGTTTGGTGAGGGCTGTCGTAGTATTCGTTGATGCCTCTAGCGTAGCAAGCTGAGAGGTCTGGGAGAGGATCTTTTCAGAGTCCATTGGGGAAGTAGGGTCTTGATTTTTAAGCTCAAGCATGAGTAGTTTTAAAAAGTCGTCTTTACCTAAAACACCGTTCGGGTTTGTTACAGTAGATGGTGCCGTAGAAGTAGTAGCGCTTGAAGATGTTAGTGTGTTGCCGTATGCATCGATTGCCATGATATTCTCCTTAGTTGGGTTTACGCGTAATGCGGAATAATGATTTCAAGAGCACTTAATTGCTCGCCGTTCATTTCGATCTCTTTAAGTGACTCATAGGCACGAAATCGATTTTGCTGTTGTTGCTGTTGTTGTTGACCTTGATTTTGAGTCTGTCCATCGCCACCGGACATAAAATTCATAGTGGCATTGGCAATCCCTTGGTTCGCCAGTTGCGTTTTGAGCTCCATAGCGTTATGGGCTAAAAATGCCACACTATTCGAATTGGCGGATTGAATGTTGACGTGGACATTGTTTCCCCGTTGGACAAGGGTCACTTCAACCTCTCCGAGTTTTTCAGGATTAAGGGTCATGGATAAACGGGTAAACGGCGGTTTGTAGCTATCAACCGCCTCTTTAAGGTCGCTGGCAAAATAACGCATACTTTGTGCAGCCTCTTTGCTTTTTACTTCGAGTGCGTCCGCTTTGGGTGCTTGATGTATTTTAGGGGTATCAACTTCTTGTTTTGTGCTAGAGGTGGTTTGTACTGCCTCTTCCTTTTTTGATTCCCCTTGAAGCAACGAAATAAGATTTTCCACTTTAGGAGAGAGCGGTGCTTTTAATTCGACCGGTTTCACAACGGCATTTTTTGCCGACATATCGACTGTCGCTACTTCTACCGACTTATCTAGGGGTTGAAGGAGAGTGGAGAGGGGCTGTTTATGATCTGGATCTTTTTTGAGTGAATCATTCTTGCGCGGATCATTCTTTGATTCTGTTTTAGAGGAGGCATCTTTACCTTTTACGACATTTAACAGTTGTGCAATCCCTTCTAAGGAAGATGTTGGTACTGTTTGAGTGGGTGTCATCGCTAATGCTTTTGCATTAAACAAAGGTTGTGCGAGAAGTGTCGGGGTAAATTTTGCTTGCTCTACGGGTTCTGGTATAAGAGTGGAAAGGGTGATGCTCTGAGGATTAAGCCCCAATTTATCGGCAAGCTGCACCAATCCCACAAGTGTTTTTGGAAGAGTTTTAGGATCCATTTTATATTCGGGTGCCTTGGAAGTGATCTCGTTTTTTAGATAATCCTTAGCTCGGTTGATCATAGAGCGAACTTGATCATTGCTGAGAGGGTCGAGAAGCGTTGCAGTGAAAACCGTATGATCCTGATTACTATTTTGAGGTTGATCTTCGCCTGAAAGAAGTTTTTGGAGTGAGCTCTTTTGTTCAGATTTTTTTGGATCAATAACGGCATTAAAAGTTTTTGTTGCATCCGCTTTTGTAGTAGATATTTTGGACGTATCCACTTTTGCAGTAGATATTTTTGCTGCATCCGCTTTTGTGCTAGAGGTAGTAACTATTTTTGATACATCTATTGTAACGTTTGCATTGTTACCTTTATCCACCTTAGTATTGTTTTTATCTGCTTTTAGCCCTTCTGCCATAGAGATAAGAAGCTTAGAAAAGGTATCAGTGCTTTTAGTAGCATTCTTTTTTTGAGTACCGCCGAGCAATTCTATAAGAGAAGTTTGCGTTTTGGTCTCTTTGGTTGGTTGTACGATCATCGGATGACCCTTAATTGAGTGCGTTTCAAGATTAATGAAAGATAGAAAGCAAAACTCATTCCAAAAGTAAAAGTAACCTAAATGTAACAAATCGAAATCACTTAAACCATCCTTAACATAAAAAAAGGTATAATTCGCGAAAATCATTGCCTACCTACAAGGATATTCAGTGCAAAAAATTCGTAACATCGCCGTCATCGCGCACGTTGACCACGGTAAAACCACTTTAGTCGACGGATTGCTCAAGCAATCCGGAACATATGGCAGCCACGAGCAAGTCAACGAGAGAGCCATGGACTCTAATGCCCTTGAAAAAGAACGCGGGATTACCATTCTCTCTAAAAATACGGCGATTCGCTACGGCGATCACAAAATTAACGTTATTGATACTCCGGGCCACGCCGATTTCGGTGGAGAAGTTGAGCGTGTATTGAAAATGGTTGACGGTGCGTTGATCCTAGTTGACGCTTATGAGGGTGTTATGCCTCAAACCAAATTTGTTGTTAAAAAAATGTTGGCTCTTGGACTCAAGCCAATCGTTGTTATCAACAAAATCGACAAACCATCAGCAGATCCTGAGCGCGTAGTAGACGAAGTATTCGACCTATTCGTTGCAATGGACGCGACTGAAGATCAACTCGATTTCCCAATCATCTATGCAGCAGCTCGTGATGGTATGGCGAAACTCAATATGTCTGACCCTGATGGTGACTTCACTTGTTTGTTCAACACTATCTTAGAAAAAGTGCCTGAGCCTACGGGTGATGCTGAAAATGCTACTCAGTTACAAGTATTTACCCTTGACTACGATAATTATGTTGGTAAAATCGGTATTGCCCGTATTTTTAACGGACGTATTTCTAAAGGGGATAACATCCTCCTTGCAAAAGCTGACGGTGAATTCGTTAAAGGGAAAATTTCTAAATTGATCGGATTTATGGGTCTTAATCGTACCGAGATCCAAACGGCTGAAGCGGGTGATATCGTTGCACTTGCCGGTATTGAAACCGTAGACGTTGGGGACACTATCTGTGATCCTAACAATCCTATGCCGCTTGATCCGATGCACGTTGAAGAGCCTACGTTGAACGTATTCTTCTCGGTTAATGATTCTCCACTTGCGGGTCAAGAAGGGAAACATATCACGTCAAACAAAATCCGTGAGCGTTTAGAAGCAGAGATGAACACCAATGTTGCAATGCGTTGTGAAGTAATCGGTGAGGGTAAATTCCAAGTTTCAGGACGTGGAGAGCTTCAAATTACGATTCTTGCAGAAAACATGCGTCGTGAGGGATTCGAGTTCGGTATCGGACGTCCAGAAGTTATCATACGTGAAATTGAAGGGGTCAAATGTGAGCCATTCGAGCACCTCGTTGTTGACCTTCCTGCTGATTGTGCCGGAAGTATCATCGAGCGTCTTGGTCGTCGTAAAGCAGAAATGACAGCGATGGTACCAATGGGTGAGGGCTTTACTCGCGTAGAGTTCGTTATCCCTGCACGTGGATTGATTGGTTTCCGTGGTCAATTCTTGACCGATACTAAAGGTGAGGGTGTAATGAACCACTCATTTTTGGAATTCCGTCCATACACTGCGAGTGGTGTAGAGAGCCGTCAGTATGGAGCATTGACTTCTATGGAAGACGGTGTTACCTTGGCATTTTCCCTTGCAAACTTACAGGAGCGTGGTGTATTGTTCGTCAATCCACAAACCAAAGTATACAAAGGGATGATCGTAGGCGAGCACAGTCGTACCAACGACCTTGATGTTAACCCGATCAAAGGAAAAGCTCAATCGAACGTCCGTTCATCCGGAGCAGACGAAGCGATCAAGCTTATTCCGCCACGTGATATGAACCTTGAGCGTGCTCTAGAGTGGATCGAAGATGATGAGCTTCTTGAAGTTACACCTCTTACAATCCGTATCCGTAAAAAATGGTTGGATCCAACCGACCGTAAACGTTACGCAAAAAAGTAATTTTATCCCGTCATTCCCGCGAAAGCGGGAGTTCTCAATTTCCCCCCCTCTTTTTCACTCTGAATCATTTTGACAGGTCAATTCAACCTGTTTTAGTACATATTCTAATGCGCCTGCTACTTCTGTTGGCGGATATTTATATTTCTTCAAGAGCCGTTTTATGATACTTCGCATGTTTGCTTTTGCATTTTCCTTGTATTGCCAATCGACAGTTTTGGATTTTCGAATTTCATCAGCTAGTTGTTGAGAGAGCTCTTTGAGGTCTTTGTCGTTCATTGCCTCTTTGACGTTTTCAAAGCGTGTTAGTGCATCGTAAAAGGCAATCTCTTCGTCATTTAACCCAAGGGCATTGCTCTCTTGAAAAGCTTTTGCCATATCCTTAGAGAGCTTCAAGAGCTCTTCGAGTACTTCGGCATTCGTGAGTGCTTTGTTGTTGTATTGATTGAGCAATTGCTGCATAAGGAGGGAGAACTTCTCGCTTTTAACCAAGTTGGTACGTTCTAACCCTTTTATTTTGTCACCGAGGAGCCGTTTTAAAATTTCAAGGGCGATATTTTTGTGCTTTATTTTAGAAATTTCGGAGAGAAAATCTTCGTTGAAAAGATCGAGTTCGCTTTGCTTGATCCCTAAAATATGATTGAGCTCAAGCATGGTCTCTTTTTGAAATGATTTGGCAATGAGAGTAGCGACACGTTTGTTGATCCCTGCGAGTGAAAACTCTCTCCCCTCTATTTTTAGGAGAGCACTTTTGACGGCCTTGAAGTAGGCAATCTCAAGTTTGGTATGTTCGTCTAGCTGAGACTGGCAAAGGGTTTGCGCGTTACTAATCTCGGCTACCAGTTTTAGAAACGTTTTTTTAGCCCCCTCTTTGACATACTCTTCTGAGAGTACCTCTTCCACACCCTCTGAAATTAGCAATAGCCGTTCTCTGTCCGTCCCTGTGAAAAAATTAGCATAGTTCAGCCCCTTAAACATGTCTTGCAGTGCCGACAAACTCTGTTTGAGTTTGGTTAGTGCCGCTTCAAGATTGAGTTCTATCTGGCTGATGTCCCGTTTGGTATAGGTGTTGAGAGCATCTTTGAGTGAGCTCATCAATCCGATATAGTCTACGACCAATCCTCCGACTTTCCCTTTAAATACACGGTTTACACGTGCTATAGCCTGCATGAGGTTATGTGATTTCATCGGTTTGTCGATGTACATCGTATCCATCGATGGGACATCGAATCCCGTCAGCCACATATCGACGACGATGACGATTTTGAGCTCATCCTCAGTATTTTTCATCCGCGTCGCCAGCTCTTCACGCTGCTGTTTGTTGGTACGGTGGGGCAACAGCATTTCGTCATCACTCGCGTTATTGGTCATAATGACTTTGATCTTTCCTTTGGTCAGCTCATCGCTATGCCATGTCGGACGAATTTTTATAATTTCTTTATAGAGGTTTGCGGCGATAGGTCGGCTCATACAGACGATCATCACTTTGCCGTGCAAAATACTTTCCCGCTCTTCGTAATGGGTAACGATGTCCGATGCGAGCATCTCCAGACGGTGGGGATCACCGACGATGGCTTCGAGTCGGGAGAGGGTCCGTTTGGACTTTTCGATCAACTCATCTTCGGCCCCCTCTTCCGCGATAGCCTCATACTCCTCATCGATCTGTTTGAGTACCTCCGCATCGAGTGAAAGCTTTGCGATACGGCTCTCATAATAGATCTTTACGGTCGAGCCGTCTTCGACCGCCTGTGTCATGTCGTAGATATCGATCTCTTTGCCGAATATTTCACGGGTCGATTTGTCTTGCTCTTCGATCGGTGTTCCGGTAAAACCGATGAAGGTTGCCTCGGGGAGAGCATCGCGCAGATGCTTTGCATATCCATAGGTCACTTTTCCGCTCTTTTGGTTTACTTTTGCGCTGATGCCGTATTGGCTCCGGTGCGCTTCATCGACGATCAGGATGATGTCTTTGCGCGTTGATATCGGCTCGATAAAATCCTGCTCTTTTTCGGGAGAGAATTTCTGGATAGTGGTAAATACGATCCCCCCGCCGGAGCGGGTCAGTTTATCTCGCAAGTCCTCACGGTTTTCAGCCTGAACCGGAGTTTGACGCAAAAGTACGTGCGCTTTTGAAAAGGTGGAGAAGAGCTGATCGTCCAGATCGTTTCGATCGGTCAAGACGATCACGGTAGGATTGCGTACCTCTTGGATGAGTTTGGCGGTATAAAAGACCATGGAGAGCGATTTGCCGCTCCCCTGCGTATGCCAGATAAGCCCCGCTTTTTTGGTGTTGTTCATTATGGCCAAGATGGTGGAGTCGACCGCTTTGTTCACCGCGAAAAACTGGTGATACGCCGCGACAATCTTGATATCCTCTTCACCGCTACTCGTTTGAAACAGAATAAAACTTTTGAGAATCTGAAGGAGGCGCGATTTTTCGAACACCCCTTTGAGAAGCGTTTCGAGCTGCAAGTGGGCTTCGATCTCTATGCCGTCGATACTCTTCCAGTTCATAAACCGTTCAACGTCGGAGGTGAGGGTTCCCAGTTTAGCGTTTACGCCGTCTGAGATCACTAACAGCTCGTTAGTGTAAAAGAGCGAGGGGATCGTTCTTTTGTAGGTTTGGAGTTGATTGTAGGCTTCCTGCAGCCCAACATTTTCGTTGGAGAGACTTTTGAGCTCGAATACTGCGAGGGGGAGGCCGTTGATAAAAACGATCAGATCGGGACGTTTCTCTTCGAGTTCGATGACGGTAAACTGGTTGACGACCAAAAAGTCGTTGTTCCCAGGTTTTTGAAAATCAAAAAGATAGATTTTCTCTCCGAGGGTATGCCCTGCATCATCGCGGTATTCGATATCGATCCCGTCGGTGAGATAGCGGTGGAAGGTTTTGTTGTTGGAGAGGAGATGGGCGCTTTGGTAATGGAGTATTTTATTGAGTATATCGCCGCTGTGCTCCTGAAGGACGCTGGATGAGAGGTGGGTATTGATTTTATAGAGTGCGGTGATAAATCGCTCTTGCAGAATAACATCGTGATAGGAGCTGCGTTCACTCGTGCTTTGGTCGGGGGCGATAGTGATGCCGTTTTGGTATTCATACCCCAGATCGGTGAACATGTCGATGGTGGCGGTTTCGAGATGATTCTCTAAAAAATTAGCCATTTTTACCCTTTTTGAGCTGTTTAGACGTTTGGTCGATCTGTTTTATAAAATCCTCTTCGACTTTGGAGAGAGCATTTTTCGATTGCTCTTTATAATTTTGGTACTCTCCATGGGCTTTAAGGATGGCTTGTTGGTGACTGACCGTTCCGGCATGACCCAGTATCTCATTCCCCGTCATTTTCAAAAAATCGTTGAGCCGTTCGATCCAGTCACGCATGTACATCGGTTTTCGGTTGAGTGCCTGCAGCTCTGCGACTTCCAGATAGGCGGTGACGATGCGGTTAAGGATATCGAGTTCTTCCGAACTGAGATAGTTTTTGGCGGTTTCGACCTCTTGTTTGGTCGGTTTGACCCCTTTAAACGAAGTTAGTCCCATGTTAGGCTGCGATGCATCAGAGCGGTTATAAACGATCTCTGCCGCCGTATGCCCGTGTGCGGCCCAGTGCATTTTGTTTTGGATCGTTTGAAAAAAGAGGATGGAGGTTTCCGCTTTCGGATCGTAATCGATGCTTGTCGCATAGACATCGAGCACTTTTCGCCAAAAGATTTTTTCGCTGGAACGAATATCCCGAATACGGGCAAGGAGTTCGTCGAAATATTGTCCGCCACCCGCTTCTTTGAGCAGCTCGTCGTTCATCGCAAACCCTTTGACGATGTACTCTTTAAGCCGTGCTGTAGCCCATTGGCGGAATTTTGTCCCCTGAAGCGATTTGACGCGATATCCGACCGCGATGATGACGTCGAGATTGTAAAAATTGGTAGGTTTGGTAGAAAAATCGGAATTTCCGATTTTTCTCATGGTCAACTCTTTGTCTAGTTCTTCTTCGCTGTAAATATTTAAAATGTGCTCATTTACGGTTGAACGTGATTTTTGGAAAAGTTCTGCCATCTGATCGATACTTAACCATACGGTTTCATTCTCAAGTCGGGTTTCGATTTTGGTTTTGCCGTCTTCGGTTTGGTAGATAAGGAGATTGGAAGTACCGGTTTGAATTTCGTTCATGACTCACTCCATAGCACTTTAGTTTTATCAGAGCAGGCAATATGCAAATTTTGCACATTGCTTTTTTGTTCTAACTCTTCCTCCATCTTACACCCTCACTTCCCCGCTCATCAGTTTAGGCAATAATGTGTCTCGGAGAGTGGTGAGAGTTTGGATTTGTTGTTGGTTTTGTCGGATTTGTTCGAAAATAGGTTTTACTGCGGTAATGAATTTTTTCATTATAGGTTCTATTGGCAAAATTACTTTAAACTTTCGAAAGTTACTTTTGCTAATTTCTTTAAAGGTACTTCCTGATGCTAAAGAATGAACTTCAGGCAATTGAGCTATTAACCAAAAATATAAATATTCCAGAGGAAGCTTTTTGGTGGGAATTAGCGTTATAAACCCTTGATTTGTACTACTTTCTTCTATATTAATGCCAATTTCACCAATAGTTGCACGGCTTGTCATCATCAATGAATATGCTGGGAATAGTTTGGCAGAACTATTCGCAAGACCAAGCGCATTGATTTTTTTTGAAGACTGGTGGTAAAAAACCGAATTTCCTTTTGTAAGATCAGTTGGTGAAAACCAATTTATAGTGCCATTTTCCCAGTATTCGCTATTCGAAGTTGAAGGGGTTCCACCTCCTAATGTTTCTACTTCATTACCAATATCTTTAACTTCCCACCCCTCAGGAATCATCCCCATTTCCGATTCGATAAATTTACCCTCTTTGAACGGCTCGAAATCAACAAACCAGCTTTTAAAAATCGTCTGAGCTATCGCTTCGAGGGTTTGGTTCATGGTGGTGTTGAGGGTGATTTTGTCACTAATATTAAAATAATAGTCACCAATTTTTTTTTGGAGTGTAAAATCTATTGGAATAGTTAGTAGCAGTTTATTAAAATCACCTTTTTTAAAATGAGGAATTAATGTTCCTACATGCATATTGGAAATTTTCATTTGAGTTGTTTGAGATCTTAATAAAGCAAATAAGAACTTGGGATAAACTTTTTTCTCATCAGCTCTTATTGCAACCATATCTTGTGCTATACAAAAATTTACAGGGTCTGGTACCCAACAGACATTTCCAGGTGAGCCTTTGGTTACAAAGATCATATCTTCTGGTTCTGGATGACCTCTAAACCAAGTATTATAAGTTTCTTTGGAAACATAACGAACTTTTTCAAGCGTAGGATATAACGAATCATTCTTTATACAATTTGTGGCGATTAATGGTAACCCATTTTCTGAAGTGGGACAGGTTTTACCTCGATTATCTATAATTTTTAATAATAAATCAGAAAAAGGAATTTCACTAAATGTCATATCCCATCCCCGCCAAATTGGCCTTGATCAATGTTTCCAGTTCATGCGAACGTTCAAACTGACCCTTTAGCTCCGCGCTGAGGGTTTGCATCTTCTCCTCAAACGGCACCCCGTCATCCTCCGCATCGGCGATCCCGACATAACGCCCCGGTGTGAGAGTGTAGTCGTGTTTGGCGATCTCGGCGAGGGTAGCCCGTTTGCAAAAACCGCTTTCGTCTTCATAGCTGCTGCCTAAATTTCGGTAGTTATGGTACGTCTGGGCGATTAGGGCTATCTCGTCGTCATGGAGCTCACGGTGTTTACGCGTCACCATCTCCCCCATGTTGCGCGCGTCGATAAAGAGGGTTTCTCCCTTACGGTTTCTGAATTTCGGGTTGGTTTTGTTAGCGGAGAGTATCCAGAGACAGACAGGGATGCCCGTAGAGTAAAAGAGTTTATCGGGGAGGGCGACAATCGCATCGACTTTGTCATTTTCCAGCATGGAGCGACGGATGTTTCCCTCACCCGAGGTGTTGGAGGATAGCGAACCGTTGGCGAGGACTACTGCACCAAATCCGTTGTGGGGGCTGAGGTGATGGACGATGTGGGAGAGCCATGCATAGTTGGCATTGCCTACCGGAGGTTTTCCGAATTTCCAGCGAATATCGCTTTCGAGTTTTTCACCGCCCCAATCGGAGATGTTAAACGGGGGATTCGCCATAACAAAATCGGCTTTGAGGGTTGTGTGGAGGTCGTTGAGAAAACTGTCGGCGTGATGAGCTCCGAGGTTGCCATCGATCCCACGGATGGCGAGGTTCATTTTACACAGCCGCCATGTGGTCGGGTTGCTCTCCTGCCCGTAGACGGAAATGTCATTGATGTTGCCGCTGTGTTCTTCGATAAATTTGTTGGATTGGATAAACATACCGCCAGAGCCGCACGCGGGATCATATACCCGTCCGCCGTAGGGTTCGATCATCTCGACGATGGTACGGACTACCGAGGAGGGGGTATAAAACTCACCCCCTGTGATGTCGGCAAACTCGTTGAGGAAATATTCGTAAATGCGCCCCATCAAATCTTTTTCGTCGTGATATTTGACGGAAACATCGGAGATGAGGTTGACGAGCTCCCCTAGCTTGGTTTTATCGAGATCGGGTTTGGCGTAGCGTTTGTCGAGCACCCCTTTGAGGGTTGGATTTTCTTTTTCGATGGCAATGAGGGCTGCATCGATCATTTTGCCGTTTTCAGGGGTTAGAGCTGCGTCTTTAATAACACTCCAGCGCGCCTCTTTCGGAACCCAGAAGATGTTTTGGAGGGTATATTCGTCTTTGTCCTCTTCGAAACCGTCACCTTCAGCAATGAGTTCGAGATAACGTTTTTCAAATTTATCGGAGATGTATTTTAAAAAGACCAGACCGAGGACAACGTGTTTGTATTCCCCCGCATCCATATTATTTCGGAGTTTGTCGGCCATTTTGAAGAGCTCTTTTTCAAATCCGACGTTTGCGCTATTCGACATACAATATAATCCCTTCTTTGCACTATTTATAATTATAGCGCATTATGGATGTTATCTCCTCCCCATCTCTTTTCCTGCAATCATTCCGCTAGCCCACGCAAAATTAAAATTATAACCGCCACGTTTCCCCACAATATCGAGCACTTCACCCGCAAAATAAAGCCCCTCTACGAGTTTTGATTCCATCGTTTTGTTATTCACGTGTGCCGTGCTGACACCTCCGCCGCTCACTTCGGCATGTTTGAACCCGTGGGTATCGGTAACGTCAAATTTCCATTCACCGATCAGATGGGCGAGTTTTTTGATCTCTTTGGTATTTAGAGTAGATACGGTAGTTGAGAGGGAAATAGCGGCATCTTCGAGGAGATAGGTGACGATTTTGGCGGGGAGTAGACCGCACAGTGCCGTATGAATATCATGTTGAGGGACGGCAGCTAACAGTTTCTCGATTATATTGGCAAGACTCGTTCTATCATAGCGAGGAAGAAGATTGAGAGAAATACTCACATGCTGTTTGTGTAGCAGTGCATAAGAGGCTCTCTGGCTTATATCGAGGATAGCTAATCCTGAAATGCCATAATTTGCGAACAGAATATCGCCGATGACTTTTAGGTTTCTTTTCCCATCGATAATGAGGGTGACTTCGGCAGTTGTTTTGACCCCTGCCATCTTGTGGTGATTTTTGGAATGAAGATGGAGTTGGACAAGGGAGGGATAGGTTGGCATAATCTCGTGTCCGAAGCTCTTTGCAAAGGTATAGCCGTCTGCTGTAGCTCCCAGCTGGGGAGCCGCTTCAGAACCTGTCGCAATAAGCACTTTGTCAAAAAGGTTTTTATCTGAGGATGTTTCGACGATAAAGCGGTTCTCTTTTTTTGAGATAGCCGTTACTTGCGTATCGATGAGGATTTTTACCCCTGCTTTGCTTACGGCACTTTTGAGGGCGATTAATACCGATTTGGCTTCATTTGAGAGGGGATAACATCTCCCGTCCTCCTTGATATCCAACACCAGTCCTATAGAATGGCAGAACTTTTCAAAATAGTTAAAACCCAGTTGCTTGAGTGCATACGTAACGAACTGCGGGTCAGCTCCTGCGTAATCGTCGGCAGAGACGATCGTATTGATAATATTGCATCGTCCGTTTCCGGAAGCCAATATTTTTTTTCCGACACCGGAGTTGTGTTCATAAATGGTCACATCCGCACCGGCTCGTGCGGCGAAAAGTGCCGCCATGAGTCCGCTCGCGCCGCCGCCGATAATAGCAACGTTGTTGGATACGCTCACCCCTCTCTCCCATACAGCTCATTATAAAGCTTCATCGCATACCGATCCGACATACTCGCGATATAGTCGCTGATCACACGATGTTTGTTACGCGTATTCAGCTGTTCAACATAATAACGAGGTAACATTTTCGGATCTTCCATCAGCGCATTGAAAAGTCCAATAACCGCCTGTTTACCGGAAAACATCTTGCGAGCAATGTGTTTGTGCTGATAGAGTTCTTGGAATAAAATCTTTTTAAGTTTTTTGATTTGCGTTTCAAGCTCTGCGGAAAAGCCGATGGGAATAGGCTCGGAAGAGGGGATAACGGAGGCTAACACACGGCTGTTATCAATTTTGTCGCGTGAATCTTCCAACAAAGAGTAGACAAGATGATTGATAAGATGGGAGCTAAAGCGATAACGGAACATTTCATCTTCGTCTTCATATATCCCTTCATCGTATACTTTTTGTAAGATGGTCTGGATCAGTTCACTGGAGCGTAATGTGTCGAAGGTGATGAGTCCGGCTGCAACACCGTCATCGATATCATGACTTATATACGCAATTTCATCGGCACGATCAACAATCATCGCCTCGATGCTCGGATGGGTATCAAGTGCAAAATCATTGCGTATAACCGAGGGTAAAAAAGATTTGTTGTACGGATAAGAGTGTTTTAAAATCCCTTCGAGTGTTGCATAGGTAAGGTTAAGTCCTAAAAAAGCTTTATAACGCTGTTCTAACAGGGTTACGACGCGAAAGCTTTGGAAGTTGTGTTCAAACCCGTGGATGAATCCCCGTTGCTTTAAACACTCATCCAACGTATCACCTCCGATATGTCCGAAAGGGGTATGCCCCAAATCATGCGATAGAGCTATGGATTCGGCTAATGATTCTTGCAACCCCAAATGAGAGCTGATGGAACGGGCGATTTGGCTTACCTCAATACTGTGGGTGAGCCGTGTACGGAAGAAATCTCCTTGCGAATTTAAAAAAACCTGTGTTTTATATTCGAGACGACGGAAGCTTCCTGAATGGATAATCCGGTCACGGTCACGGGCATAAGGGGAGCGAAAATCGTCGCTGATCGGAAAGAATCGTTTTTCGGGGGACATAATAACCCTTATTTCTGTAATTGATTTACTATTATACAATGCGATTAACAGTGTTGTAACGATTTAGAAGTACAATAGTCGTGCGATTCTCCTATAAAGCATCTAACCGAAGTGCACCTCCTAGCTGCTTCGGTTATTTACAAACTATTATTTTTTTTTATACAAAATACGATCTTGTTCTGCAATCTCATCCAAATAAGTTATAATTAGTGATCCTCACTCATAGGGGCAGATATGGAATTGAAAAAAAAAGAAAATTTGCGATCATCATTGATCGCAAATGAATCACGTGAAAGCGCACAAAATTATCAGCGCCAAAATCTGAAATCGCGCCGTAGACAAGAAGATGATTTTTTCAATAAATCATTTGATTATCGGGATTATGTCTTTTCTCCGGAAGGGTATGAAGGGGTAGTATTATCCATCTATCTCATTACGCTGCCGTATCTTATGGGATTAATGTTTTTATTTATATTTGTCGCGGAAGCGAGTTATGAGTATTTTTTACAATTTGACTTGGCGTCATTTTTTATTATTTGGGCGATAGGCTATGAAGTATGCGCCGTATTAATATTGGCAATAATTTTTCTCGCGTGGCTTAAATCGATTAGTAATCGCTGGAACAGCGAGCAAGCAAGAAAGCATCCTACCAATCACCGAGGCTATTAGGGTTGACCTTAAGCTAGCTTTGGTACAATTTCAATCTTCTAAGAAATGGACAGCTGGCCGAGTGGTCGATGGCGCACGCCTGGAACGCGTGTGTAGGGCAACCTACCTAGAGTTCGAATCTCTAGCTGTCCGCCATACCTTTTTATCATCCCCTATGTAAAATCACCTAAAACTATTGTTCTATTATATCTGCGGGCTCTCCGAAATAGTAACCTTGAGAAAAATCCACATTTAGCTCTTTTACCTTTTCAAAAACATTTTTAGAGTGGACGAACTCTGCAACGGTGTGAATCTTCATATTTTTTGCAAAATTTACAATCGTTTTTGTAATCATTTGGGAGTTTTGATCGCTGTCAATATTTTTAATCATAGAACCGTCTATTTTTATGTAATCGACTTTTAGTTTCATCAGATACTCAAAGTTCGAGTATCCCGTACCGAAATCATCAATAGAGATTTTGGCACCGTATTTCTTTACACTCTCGATAAATTCTAAAACCTGATCAAAATTTTCTATCCCTTCGGATTCTACAATCTCAAACACAATCTTTTTGCCGATCGTGCTCTCTTTTAGCTTGTTGATAATAAAACTATGGATTTCTTTGTTCAAAATGTCTTCGACGGAGATATTAATCGATACCAGATAGGGTAGATTTTTGAATTTTTCAAATGTTTTTTCAATGATAATTTTGGTCAACTGGTGATAGAGTTTGTTCTTTTTGGCAAGCTCTAAAAAATGGACGGGAGCTATGTAGCATCCTTGATGATCCAACATCCGCATGAGTGCTTCATATTTGACGATTTTTTGTGTTTTTGTATCGACAATAGGTTGAAATAGCGGGACGATTCTATCTTCTTCAATCGCTTTTTTAAGCCGCTTAGTCCAGTCAAAATTTTTCTCATACTCCTTGGCCATCGCCATGGTCTCATCATAAATCAGAAAATTCTTTTTACTTTTTTTGGCAAGTTTTAGGGCGATGTCGGCATTGACCAGCATCAACTCTGTACCGTAGGATATCCCCATGGTTGCGCTTAGGCTTACTTCGCTTTTCCCGTCGATGGTAAAACCCTTTTGTGAAATTCTTTCGCTTAAATATGAGGCAAAAATCTTAAATTCATTCAGATCCATCCCTCGGGTGCACAAATGGGCAAACTCATCCGAATGGAGTCTGTAAAGGGTGTCTTTTTCAGGAATCAGCTCTTTTAAATAGGTGGCAAACTCTTTTAAGATGGAGTCCCCGGCCTGATCTCCGTAGAGATCGTTTATCTCCTGAAACGCATCAATATTGATGATCATTAAAAAGGCAGTTTCTCTCTCTTCAAGTTTTTCACTCAGTCGTCTTCTGTTTTCCAAACCGGTTAAGCCATCGAAATAAAATTGGTACTCTATGGAATCGAGCATGCTGTTGAAAATATCTTTGATGGAATCAATCTCTTCTATATTGTCGTTTACATCCACCCGTTTTTTCATATCATGAGAAGAGGTGATGTTTTTAATCACGTTAGAGAAATTTTTGATGGGTTTAATCAAATATTGTTTGAGCTCTATAAATATTGCCAAATAGATGATGAGGGAAAATACGATAATAAAAATGATAAAAAAGTTGATCATCTGATTGAGAGAGACTTTTAGATCATTGATAGGGTAGGAGACATCAATAACGCCCAGTACATCACCTATGGTCGCATTGGTATGACATTTCAGACAATTATTTTTGGCAACAACCGGATAATAGTATTCGATGAAATTGGAGTCTGAAATATTTAATATCTCTTCCCCTTTTATCGCTTTTGATATGGCGATATTTGACTCTCTGGCAATTTTATCTTTTTCTATTTCTCCAAATTTCTGTGCGACAATTTTGCTTCGGTAGACATTGACTCTCATATTTTTGTCAACGCTGTTTAGACGAGTAATAATCTCTCGTAAGTCGTTTTTGTCCCATCCTCGCTGCATAGCGGAATAAAGCGTTTCAAAGACCAGCATACTCGTTTTTTTGGCATCTACATGGGCAAGATTAGAAATCGCCTCCCTTTTCATATATTCCCCATAGATGAAGGCAAAAGCGAGAGTTATCAGCATTGTAATGAAAATGATTTTCGCTGCTATTCTTGTATAGGTTGTTTTAGAGGACATGTAGTAGGCGACCAATCTGAATTTTATTTGAAATATCTGTATTAAGTATTATAATATGCAATTGTACTGAAAATATTGAATTTATTTTAGGCGAAGAGCAATAAATGACCATTTTATGACTCTAGATTGGTTATTATGTTAGCAGCATTTTCCGCTTTTTTGGGACCAAATGATGCTTTTCTCTACCTATATCGCATATATATCGTACTTTTGTTGACATAAATGAGATGTTGATGAGAGTTTAATGTTATAGGATAAGTAAGTAGAAATTTTACGGGATACAATGCGTATTTTTTTGCATAATTTATATCAATTTTGTGCAAATTTTTTGTAAAGGGTTACGAATGCTGGCAAAAGAGTATTACGGTTTTAAAAAATCGTTAGATGAAAAAGGGATTATGGTCTCGTTTAGCGGGTTTGTCTCCGAGGGGATTTTATTTTCGCTCGGTGAAGCGTTAAAGCAAAAAATGACACTGGACGAGACCGATATGAATACGGCAAAAAAAGTATTTTCCGTCTTTGTAGAACAGGTTCAAAACGTCATTCGATATTCATCGGACAGACTCGAGAGTGATGTGGGACGTAAGGTGGAGCTAGGGAGCGGTACGATTACGGTCGGGCATGATAATGAGAAATTCTTTATTGTCTGTTCTAACACGGTGGATAGTGCTGACGTCCCTATGCTTAGAGAGCGTCTGGAGATATTGAAAACCCTTGATAAAGATGGGTTAAAAGCCTATTATAAAGAAAAATTACGAGAAGAGCCAGAAGCGCAAAGCAAAGGGGCAACGATAGGGCTTATCGAAATCGCCCGAAGAGCGAGCGAGCCGATTGAGTTTGATTTTGAAGAGATAGACAAAGAGAGTTCATTTTTTTGTTTAAAAGCGTATATTTAAGAGGGAGGAGTAAGAATGGAAAACATCATAAGAGAAGCAACAGACAGAACTCCGGCCGTTATGTTTGATTTTGGAAGCGGAGTGTTTAGTTTTAAAGGGGAGTCGTATCCTGAAGATGCTTCGGCATTTTTTGGCCCTTTGCATAAAGCAATGGACGATTTCCTAAACAGCTCATTTAAGGGGGACATCGTATTCAATGTCGAATTTGAATATTTCAATAGCTCCAGCGCGAAAGTGTTAATGAACCTTTTTCAACTACTGGAAGATGCTGCCCAGACTAAAGGGAAAAATACCATGATCAATTGGTATTACAATGAAGACGATGATTCGATGCAGGAGTTTGGCGAAGACTTTGGATCCGATATGGAACACGCTACATTTAACCTTTGTATTATAGGATAACGGATGTCACCGGAGTCAAAGAACGGCGATTTTAGTATCTTTGATAATGAAGAGAAGGTAATTAAACAAGCCGAAGATTTGGCGGTCAGTTTCGATGCCCATGCGAAACTTGTGCATGAAAATATGAAAAGTCTCGCGGTGGGCTATCGCCGAAGTTTTAGAGAACAGCAGCGGTTGATCCGGCTCAGTGATCGGCAGCAAGATCAGCTTCGGCAGGTTACTATAGAGCTTCAAAATGCGAATGAGAGGCTGGAAGAGCAGGCGCAAAAGCTAGAAGGGCTTAATGCGGCACTGCAAGAAGAGATAAAACAGAAAAGACTTCTCGAAGAGGAGTTACGAGCCATTGCTACGATTGACTCTTTGACGGGAGTTTACACGAGGTATCAACTGTTGGAATTCGGTGAGAATGAACTCAAACGGTTCCATAGAGCCGGGCATTCGTTGTGTGCCTTGATGCTCGATATTGACCATTTTAAAAAGATCAATGATACCTATGGGCACGGTGTGGGTGATAGTGCCCTAAAGCATTTTGCCAATGTTTGTATTACTTCGCTCCGTACGACCGATATCATAGGGCGCATCGGTGGAGAGGAATTTGTGATCATTATGCCAGATACCGCAGCAAGTGAGGGGTATGAAGTCGCAGAGCGGATTCGCCGCAACGTAGAGGAGAGCCCCTTCTTCAGAGAGGGTATGTCGTTTACCTTTACTGTGAGTAGTGGATTGTATGAATTTACAAAAGAAGATCATTCGTTTGAACGGGCATTATCGAGGGCAGACAGTGCATTATATGAAGCAAAAGGGGCGGGGAGAAATCATGTTATCATTTTTAAATAGGCTGTTCCGGAGTGTTTTCTTTGTCTCCATTGTGGCTACGACGGTTTTCGCTGAACTTAAGACGGTCAAAATCGGTGTATTGGCACATCGAGGTGAAGCGGTTGCCCATAGAATGTGGCAGCCGACTATGGATTATTTGGGGCAATCTATCCCAGGATATAAATTCGAGCTTTTACCTTTAAATTTCAAACAACTCTACGGTGCCGTAGGGGCAAAACAGGTCGATTTTGTGGTTGTCAATACGGGGCAGTATATCGAGCTGGAGGCCTCCTACGGCATCAGCCGAATAGCGACATTGACCAATCGAGGCCCCGAGGGGTGTCTGTGCAATCGATTCGGCGGGGTGTTTTTGACCAAAGCCTCTAGCCCTATAAATACCCTTCAAGAGCTAAAAGGGAAAACGCTTCTCTCCGTCGACAAGTCCTCTTTTGGCGGCTGGTTAATGCAGCTACGAGAGTTAAAGGCGGTTGGTATCGATCCTGAGGAGGATATGAGGGTTAAAACGCTTGGTGATCACGAGAAAGTAGTTTTCGGGGTATTGCATGGGGATGGCGATGTCGGGGCAATTCGTTCGGATATTTTAGAGCGGATGGCGAGTGAGGGTAAAATCGATCTCAAAGATATCAAAATCCTCCATAAACAGATAACGACCGGAAAGTTTCCCTATCAATACAGTACAAGGCTTTATCCCGAATGGCCCTTTAGCAAGCTTGAAAATACGGATGATCATTTAGCGCAGTTGGTTGCGGTTGCTTTGTTGGAGATGCCTGAAGAGAGTGCTGCTGCCAAAGCAGCGAAGATACGGGGGTGGTCAGTACCTGCCGATTATAATCCGGTACATGAATTGTATCGGGAACTTAAAATCGGGCCGTATAAAGACCTTGGAAAGTTTAATCTGAGTGATGTTCTCAAAAAGTATTGGATTGTTCTTGTTCTTGCTTTTGCTTTTATGGTCCATCTTATCGGTTCATTACGACATGTGCGCAAACAGCAAGAGCAGCTTCAAAAAGAGAAAGCGGCCTTGGATGAAGCCCATACCAAACTCGATCATGCCAATTCGTTGGTGATGGAGAGTATCGGATATGCACGAAAAATACAAGAGGCTTCACTGCCGGACAAACATGCTCTTGATGGGGCGATAGCCGATATATTTGTTTGCTGGGAACCGCTTCATGTGGTCGGCGGGGATTATTTTTGGATTGAAAAGATCGATAACAAATGTTTTATTATTGTTATCGATTGTACCGGACACGGTGTGCCGGGGGCGTTTATGACGATGGTAGCTTCGGCGGCGCTGCATAGAGCATTACACGATTTAAAAATGAGCGATCCGGCAGAACTTCTCGGCGCACTGGATGAACGGGTACGAACAAAACTGCGACAAGATTACCCGGACAGTACTTCGGATGACGGGCTTGATTGTGCTATCTGCGTCTACGATATCCCTAGCCGTACGATAACCTATGCCGGAGCAAATTTACCGCTTCTTTTTGTCAAAGACGGCGTTTTGGATCAAATTAAACCAACCCGAGCCAGTTTGGGATATCGAAGTATAAAACCTAAAAATAAGTTTGAAAATCATACGGTACAGGTGACGGAAGGGATGTCGTTTTACATGCTGACCGACGGTATCCCGGATCATATGGGGGGAGCACCTCGACGGCTACTCGGACGAAAACGGTTGGGGGATATCATTTTGCACAACCAAGGGCTTAGCATGAATGAGCAGATGAAACAGATTGAAACGGAACTGGAAGCGTACCGAGCGGGGGAACCTCGACGGGATGATATGACGTTGATCGGATTTAGACCGATATAGTAAGCTGCTTATTTCTGTACGGCTGTATAGCCTGTTTGTGCGACGGCATCTTGCATTTTGCGAAGGGTAACGCTCTCATCGGCGTTTACCGTTGCTTCTTCATTTTTAAAATTGACTTTAGCCTCTTTAATCCCCGGTACACTGAGTAACGCTTTTTTGACTGCGAGTGTGCATGCGATGCAGTGCATTCCTCCGATATGGAGTGTCCATACTTGCGCGGATGCAAAGGTAGCTAACAGTAACAAACTGAGCGTTATTCGCCCCATATCAACCCCTCATAGTACGGATAGAAAAGGGCGGTAAGGCTAAAGAGAAACAATCCCCAGAACAGTATCAATAGGATTTTGGAAGTGAGGCTCGGTTCACAATCGCATTCGATCTTTTTTTTGATCACCATTTGGTAAAAACCGATGCTCAGCATCACCACCGCCGCCGAGGTAAAAATCCATCGGTAGGGTTCGAGTGCGGCGACATTGATGATTCCGGCAAAGGAGATTCCGAACACCATAAAAAGGGTTGGGACGATGCAGCATGAAGCTGATAAAAGAGCTGTTAGCAATGCTCCGGAGAGGACATAGACGGCACTGCGGCGTTCCTGCTCCATCATAGCATCAAGCGGATTCTCTTCTTCGGGACGCTCGACGTATCCGTTCCCTTTTACAATAACGAGTCGAGTCGCCCCGTCACTGAGTAATTCTTCGCTAAAAGTGCAGTGCTGGGAGAGGGCGAAGCGTTTGCAGTTCTCCCGTCCGCTGAGGGTATTGACCTCTACGGTAAGGATTGCATCTTCAGGGAGGGCATCGAGAGCTTTTTTCGTCTCCAGTACGGGACGGGGGCAATCCATATCACGGCAGTCGAGGGTCATTGAGCTTCTTTTGCGGAGCGGATTGTATAACGATATGCAGAAGGGTCAAACGGGTCGAGGTATTCGCCGTCCACTTCACCGTACGGATAGCCGAATGAGTCGAGTGAACCTTGTGTATTTGCGGGGTAGAGATCAAAGTCACGGGCGTGGTTGAGTGCCATCCAGTTATTTTCCCAAAAGCCGAAGAATTTGTCGGCGAGTTCATGGGTGCGGGGGGAGTTTTTATCGATTCCCTCTTTGAGTACCAGTTTGGTAATGTCGGCAGGGTCGCACGGTATCCATCCCATACTCGGGATAAAAAATTCCACTTTACAGTGTTGCGCTTTGGTGATATCGTCGTTCGCTCCGAATGCGGCAGATAGACGTGAAGGTCCGACCCGAATCCCCAATACTTCCCGTGCCGGAATATGCGAGGCACGCATCAGCGCGACGCAGAGTGCCGACATGTCTAAGCATTTGCCTCCCATCCGCCCCTCACGCTCAAGCTGTGCCAACATGCCATTGGGAGACCCGACACCGCATCCGTGGACACTCTCATCGCGGTAGCCGTTGGCAATAATCCAGTCGTAGATTTTTCGGGCTTTTTTGAGAGGATCTTTTTCGGCTCCGATAATATTTTTGGCAACTTTGGCAACGGCTCCGTCGGTCGGAATATGTGCCGAAGGGGCTAAAAACTCACGGGATTGAAGGGTTGTTTCGGGGCAGATACGTTTGGGGCGGAAGTCGCATTGACGATCTCGCAGTGCTACACTCATACTCAGTTCGAGTGTTTTGCTTACGGCACTTTTTTCCCAATGGGCATAAAAAGTACGAGCACCATAACGGTTATGATCGCTTTCGAAATGGACTTCTGCATTGCATGAATTTCCAAGATCAATAATGCGCTGAAATCCGCTGATATCAGAGGGGAGTGGAACCCATAGTGCACACTCTTTGGTGCTATGGTGGGAGAGATCAAAGCTCCAACGGATAGTATAGAGGGCGAGTCCCTCTTTGAGAGTAGGAGTTGTGGAGGCGTTAAGAAAAGAGGGGGTGAGGCAAATCGCCCCCGTAATAGCTGTTCTTTTAATGAATTCGCGTCGGTGCATGGGTTTATCCTACAATAATATCGGTATCAGTTTTAGCGACAACTTGAGCAACAATCACCGCGGGTATCCCCTCATTCAGACACCGTTCTGCAATTTTTTTAGCATTTTCAGGAGTTGCCGAGATCATAAGTCCCCCCGATGTTTGCGCATCAAAAAGGATCATTGCCATATCGGCTCCGATATCACGTTTGAAGTGTACTTTGGATTCGAGATACTCTTTGTTGGCATAGCTTCCCGCAGGGATAATCCCCATCGATGCCATTGGTAACGCTTCGGCGAAAAACGGGACGGCGGAACTCTCCACTTCGATTGTTTTGGAGCCTCCCCCCATCTCTGCCAAATGACCTAAAAATCCGAATCCCGTCACATCGGTACAGGCGTGAGCATCAAACTCCCGTGCGATGAGGGAGGCTTTATAGTTGAGGGTACGCATCGTCTCCGCGACCTTTATCACGGTTGGCTCATCCAGTAGATCGGCTTTGATCGCGGTGATCAGAATCCCCAATCCCAGAGGTTTAGTGAGGACGATCAAATCCCCCTCCTGTACCGTGTTGTTACGCAAAATTTTATTAGGATGGACAAACCCGGTGCAAGAGAGACCGTACAGCATCTCGGGGGTTTCGATCGTATGCCCGCCGACGATGACGGCTCCGCACTCCTGTGCTTTGCTCTGCCCGCCGCGTAGAATCTCACTCAGTACTTCGGTGGGGTGGTTTTTACCGTCAAATCCGACGAGATTGAGCGCCGTTTTAGCATCGCCCCCCATCGCAAATACATCACTTAGAGAGTTAGCCGCCGCGATTTGACCGTAGATGAAGGGATCATCCACGACGGGGGTGATAAAATCGACCGTCTGCACCATCGCGAGGTTCTCATTTATCCGATAAACCCCCGCATCCTCATTCCCCTCAAATCCGACAAGCAAATCTTTGTGAAACGATTTCAGATGACAAGTGACATTTTCAAGCGATCCGGGGGAGAGTTTGGCGGCGCATCCCGAAGCACGGACATACTTCGTCAGTTTAGCGCTGTTGTTCATTTTTTTGAACACCAAGGGAATACAATCCCCTTGCCTACGCTAGCCGCTATGGCACTAAAGCTTGCCTCTTCGAGGCAGATTTTTTTTAGCATTTTTTTTGCTCCGATTGCACTGATTTTAAAATTTCGAGTGTTTTGGAGAGGTCATCGTTGCAGATAGTGATGTCGGGTTTGATGGTAATTTTGTAGACCTTATCGTAATACTGCGTCAATAATATCTCGGACACTTTTGCAAGATCGCCATTCTCGAATGCGCAAATACTGGAGGCTTTGTCGTCACGGCTGATATAAGGGGAGATGCGTTCCATCCGTTCCATGAAAAAGTGCTCATCCATTGCGTCGTACATCCGCATGATCCGCTTTATTCGCTGTTCAAGAGGGGCTGTGATCTCGATGCGATATCCCACTTCCATCTGTCGGTAGAGCGTATTGGGCAACATGATTTTTCCGATCCGTTTACTCTCCGCTTCAATAAAAGCGCTGTATTGTGAATTTAACGTCATAAGAGCATGGGTCAGTCGATTCTGAAACTCTTTTTGACTCGGTTGAACACCATTGACATCGCCAAATACTGAACCGTAGTGGTTCGCCATTTTTTCAAGATCGATCACATTATCCAATTCGTTGAGCAGATCACTTTTGCCGCATCCCGTGTTTCCCGAAAGGGTAATAAAATTGAGAGGAGGGAGATTCTCCAGATAGTCGGTTACAAACGTACGGTACGATTTGTATCCTCCGATAACACGGTCGATCCGATAACCGATGTTGGAAAAGATCGTTCCGAGTGAGGAGGAGCGCATACCGCCGCGTGCGCAATAAATAGCGATTCTGGAGTTTGGGGTGAAGGCCGGATAAATATCGTGAATATGACGCGCCGCGTTGAGGCAGACATACGAGGCCCCCTTTACCCGTGCTTCAAAAGGGGATATTTGTTTGTAAATCGTACCGATTTCATGATGCTCTGCATCATTCAGCGCGTAAAAATTTTTCGCGAACGGAATATGAGACTCACCGTATTCGTGCGGGCTTCGCGCATCGATGATGAGATCATAGATTTCTGAGGAGTCTAAAAAAGTTTCAATCGGTATGGTTTGTATCATTTAAAATTCTAGCATTTATCGGCTAATAGCCCTATTAGAGGATCAAAAGTGCCGTGATTGTAAAGGCACCGATAGAAATAAGATAGTAGATAAAGACAAATCGGAACAGCTCTAGCTTCCCGAGGAAGAGAACCAGCCCCATTTTGGCAATAGTATTGGTAATGAGGGCAATCATAATGGCGTAATGCGCAGTAGTCGGATTTAACCCGTTTTTAGCCAGGGACGAGAGCGACAAAACGATTGCATCGACGTCGGCAATCCCGGAGAGGGAGGCAACGGCATAAACCCCCATATTGCCGAGATAGAGATTGGAGAGTTTAATCGTGGCGAGGGTGGCACCGAATATCAACCCCATGAAAAGGGCTTCTTTGAGATCAAACGGATTCTTGAACTCAATATTCTGAGGGATATTTTCCCGTTTGGAGGTGAGATAGAGCATTCCTATATAGCCAAATCCGCAGAGCGATCCGACGGCAATAGGGAGGATAAACGCATGGGTAAGTGAGGGGTTGATGACCCATATCTCAATACCGGCACGGATAAGCATCATAGAGGAGGCTAGGGCAATTCCTATCGCTAAATTCTTGGCTAAAAATCCGTCTTGGTGCGCCCTGCGTGCCATACTCATCGCCACCGCCGTCGAAGATACAAGGCCTCCGAACAAGCCTGCTACCCCGATTCCGTGGGTTGTTCCCAAAAGACGGATAGCGATGTAACCGAAGAAAGAGATCCCTGCGACTAAAACCACCATAACCCAGATGTTATAAAGATTTATCAACCCCATCGGACCGATGGCTTTATCGGGGAGGATCGGGAGGATAACAAAGGTCATAACCATAAACAAGATGGCGGCGCTGAGGTCTTGTTTGGTAATCGTTTGTTCGTATTCTTGGATTTTATCTTTGATATTTAGGACAAACAGAACTAACATCGTAATAAATACCGCGAAGAGGGGGAGGGTAAAATGGAGCATGCCCCCAAGGAGAAATGTCACCAAGGCAGCAAACTCGGTTGTTGACCCTTTTTCCGTCACTGAAATACTGTTGACGATGTACGCGGCGATGAGCAATACTCCCATAACGAGTGCGGCAACGAGAAAAAAGTAGGGGCTAAACGTAGTGAACCACGATGCAAGATACCCGAAAAGGGCAATCATCGAGAAGGTTCTGGCCCCGCCGAAGTCTTGGGTTTTATGGGAATAAATCGTGTGCATTTCACGCTGCAATCCGATCAGAAAGCCCAATACGAGAGACAGGATGCTGTTTTGAATAAATAACGGGTCCATCTCTATTCCCTTCCTCTGTTTGAATAAAACGAATATTGGACTATTATAGCGCTTGGATGGTAAAAATATTCCTCTATATCTGCTCGAAGCGTGTGCCGTGAGCCATGGTGTGTCGGTAGAGTTTAAGGGCACCGAGAAGGTTTACCGATAACAGAACGAACATCATCGCGGCACTCACTCCCGCAAGGCGCAGAGCTTCAGAATAGAGGGGCGAAACGAGGGCAAACAATGCGGTCGAAAGAAAAAGCCAAAAAGTGGTTTTGAGACGATCCGCACGGATAACATTCGACATGATCGGGGCATCCATAAACCCCTGTGAATTGAGGTGAAACCACACCAAAAAGGGGACGATTTTCCCCATCATCCCCAATATAATAGAGAGGGCGAAGAGGGAGAATGCGATCAGGGCAACCGACTCGATCGTTATGCTGCCGCTCCACAGATAGCCGATATGAGCGATTAGCGCTACGATTAATAAAGCGATCCCGCTCTCCCAAAACCAAATACTCACATCACTAACACGCCGTTTGCGTTCACGCAATCGGCGAGCGGTAGTAACGGCAAACCCCATCAGTAATGCCGCTAATACGCCATCAAACATCCAAACATATGGGAGCGCTAAAAAGAGCCACAATATTTTGAGAGCGAGTGCGGCGGCGATAATCCGAAAACCGTTGCGTTTGCACCACAGGCTATAGGGGGTAGTGACGTAAAACATCTCGACGACTTGAAACGCAACGGCGATGATGAGGGCTCCGATCCAGCCGATCAGTCCCAGTGAATAGTGGGAGGTACGAATTACATCATGCAGCGGGGAAAATGAGTCGTTGGCATATGAAGTTGCCATAACGATTCCCAAGATCGCCGTTATCGCCAGAGAGATAAGGGCTACTCTCATCCCTCGCAAGGTATCGTGGGTGATACCGCCGAAGAGGAGGGGGAGGATAATATTGGCCGTGTAGATAATTGCGGCGCCGAGCATTACGGCGGCGATAACAAAGAGTGCTGAGAGGGAAAAGATGAAGGCTCCCGCAAGAGAGAGGATGCCGATAACCAAAAAGGTGTGAATAATGAGGGCATTTCCCATCGGCGAGGGGATCGGGCGACCTCCGAGGACGCTTTGCATCTGAAACAGCGCACCGATCATACTCATGGTAATGACCCCTAAGAGGATTAGATGGATAGCTGCGAGGGAGAGGGGATGACTCGGGGTAAGTAGTTCCATCGGGGCCGCAATCATGAGGGCACTTAAGAGAAGTCCGAAAAATGGGACGGTTAGGAAAAAGCGCAATACGACAGAAATCGGAGGAGCTTGTTCGAGGGATAATCCAGCGTTAAACACGGTAAACCTCCAAATCAAGGGTAGAGTCGCGGGTAATGTAGATATGCCATACTTTATCCTCTTCGTAAGAGAGATAATGGCCGCCGTTTTTGAGGATGATCTCAAACAGCGGAATCGGTTCGCGCCGATGGATCATGTGAATAACGTCCCCTTCCGTGAGTTTTTTAAAGGCCGCTATAGCCATTTCAAGCGGAACGGGGTGGTCAAGTTCACGGGTATCGAGAAGGATCATCGTTCCATATCTCGAAGGGTTTGTACCATCAGTGCCCCATCCTCACCTAAGGTGCGGTCGATCATCGGATAGAGCATTTGCTCCTCTTTCATATTGTGCTGTTGAAGCATAATCATCATCGACTCGCCGATACCGAAAAAATCGCTGTGACGGTTTTCACGAAGCGCAAGAGTCATTGATTCGATCAGACTGCGAAGTTGTTGATGTTCGTAGCGCATCATCTGCGTCGGTCCCCCCATCATTCCCGTCCATTTTTCAAACGTTAAAAAAAGCTCTTTCTCTTCCATATCGAAATGATGTAGAGTTGCTTGGGCAAACGCTGCAAACGCTTCTTGTGCTTTTTGCACCTCTTTGGCTAACAGTGCTGTTTCTGCATCGGTATACAAATGGTCGCATGAACGGTGATCGTCACGCATAAATTCAAGTATCATCAAAGTGTCCTTTTAGCAATAATAGCGAAAGTATAGAAGAGAGGAGGAAGAATCATCTTGACTGAAATCAAGATTTATTTTTTCTTCACTTCATTGTGGGGGAAAATGTCGCGGAAATCTTTGACATAAACGGCTTTGATCCCTTGCCCGAGTTCGTGTACGTCTGCATCCAGACGGAGCCATTTGTTGATCGTGTATTGGACCAATACGCTCGAAACGGTGTCATTTTTATAGAGAATCCGTAAATCTTTATTGAGTCGTGTCCCCACCTCAAATCCCATCCCCCCTCCGGGGGTAGAGAGAATATTCATTGTATCGATTTGGATTTTTGTCGCTCCGTTGATAAGCCCTTTCAGCCCCGCACCGAGCATAAAATTGGTGGCATCGGCACGGACAGTACCAGTGGAATTATCTCCGAGGGCGGTATTGGCCGGACCTCCGAAGAGGATATAGCTCATGATGTCATTTTGGGTCATAACCGGATCGGAACTGAACAAAAATATAGGTGATTCGAGGGTATGGGTGACATAAATGAAAATTTTTTTATAATCAACCTCATGTTCAATGGTGAGATTAAGATAGGGGTTGATCGGGACATTTCCGCCAAAATAGATTTCACTCGGTTTGATCGTAAAGAGTTTCCCCCCCGTTTTGGCTTTTCCCTCCGGAATACTCACCATTCCCAATATCTCTATCGGTCCGAGCGGTTCTTTCCACAGGGTAATATCCGGTGTGATGGTAAGATCGAGCTCTTTGGTCAAGTATCGGATCGGTTGGCGGGATCCGATATGGATATTCATGGAGAGTTTTGTTGTCCCCGGAGGACGCACATCTTGGACGATAATAATGTCATCGTCCATGACTTTGAATTGTTGTAGCGGCAGATAGGTGATGGTTGCATCAAGGACATTAAGTTCACCGGACAGGCTTTGAATGCCGGTAGCATCGCGTTCAAAAAAGAGATTGGCCGACAGGTGGGCGTCACCTTCGGGCCCTTTATAACTGAATCGATCGGATCGGAGCCGTAGCGATGCGCGCAGATCCTCGGGAAAGATCGTGCCGGTAAGGAGCAGGGTGTCATACACCCATACTTCATCGACGATTAGCTCACCTGTCGTACCAAGATGAAATTTGGAGGGTTTATCGGTATGGATAAAGTGGTTGGCTACCTCAAAGCGGTAATTATCGATCGTGATGTTTCCATCGGTATAATTGATACTCATCCGTCCGTCTGTTCCGCCAAAAGCCCGTTGTGAATCAAGTACTGCAGCATACCATGGGACAATAATATCGCTGTGAATATGAAGTTTATCGGTTCGAACAATATGGGTTTTAGAACGTATTTCGGCATCGTAATATTCATTTTTATGCAGTTCAACCGTTTGAAATTTAGTGATGGCACTAAACAAAGAGGGGGTTATTGCATCAATCCATAGCTCTTGTTTGGTATCGCCCATCGTCCCTTTAATATCAAAATAATTCCCCATATAATTGCCGGATCCCTCCAGTGCGTAGGAATCTCCTTTGAGGGATAACTCCAAAGAATCACCGGAGAGGTGGAGGGTATTTTCTCCTCCTGCTTGGAGCAGAGAGACATTCAGGTGTTCGGGAGGTTTGTGTGCCCAGTTTTTCCATGTCTGAGCGTCAGGGGATAGGGTGAGATTCCCCTCCAGCGTTCGGTGATTATCTTGGGAGAGAAATTTTCCCTCAAATGTTCCGTGATTGTGTTCAAATCGACCAAAACCTTCTAAGCGTGATTTGGAGAGGAAGTAGTCTCCGTGGGCATTGATTCTTACGGGTGATGCCTGTAGGGGAGCGGGAAGCATCGGGAGAAAGGTTAAATCTTTGTGGGAAGTATCTATCGCCCATCGGTAGCGCTCATAATCATCACTTGAAAAGCGGAGGGTTCCTCCGTCGATGGAGAAACTGCCGCTTAAACCGTGTGTATCATCACTGAGTTCACCGTTTAATTTATGGGCGGGGAGTGGATGCGAAGAGGCGATTAATCCCTCAAATCGGGTTGTTGTTTTTCCCTCTAGGGTATAACGAAGCTGTTGCGTAGTTTGCATGGAATCGGTACCACGGCGCAATAGATAGGTCGCATCGGTATCGAAATAACCGTTTTCATAGTGATAGTCAAAATGGAGTTTGATTGTTTCGGCACGAGTCAGCGCATCTTGTTTTAGAAGGAGTTTGTCAATATCGGTAAAGAGATTAGTGCGTTTATCGGAGAGCTCATGGATACGGACCGATACGACTTTGGGAAGATCGGTAAATTTCCCCGTATAGGGAGCAAGCTCGGTCGCATTCGGATAGAGAAAGGCGGAGCCATGGATAGCATTGTTTTTGACGCTTCCCTGAAGTGCGGCACTTGCATAGCGTGATTTTACGGTGGCTCGGATCGAAGCAAAGGAGAGGGCGTCACCATCGTAACTGCCGTTTTTTCCTTCAAGATCGAGTTCGACCGGATAGACGCTGATAAGCTGAAGATTGGTGATAACGACTTCATTCAAAGCGAAAGTCGGGAAGGGCCAAGGGGTATCTTCTTCACTCAAAAAATCGTCTAAATGGATACGAAGTCCGTCAATATGGAGAGAATCAACGACATGTTTCCCCTCCAGTATTTTGGTCAGACTGTATTTGAGGGTGAGTGTTTTTGCGTCCATTTTTTGGGTACGAAAATCATGAAGGGTAAATCCTTCGATCAAAGAGCCCTCCGCCGATCGGTAATGGATTCCAAGCGGTTTGAGCAGATAAGAGTTGATCAGCTCTAAACCGTCGGGGCGAAACGCGATATAGATCATGGCGGATGCTAAAAGAAGTGTGCTGAACAGTAAAAAATGGAGGGTTACAAAAAGATGTTTAGCTCCTCGAAGCCATTGGTATTTGGTTGGCTTCAAAACAGTTCTCCGATCCGAAAATGGATGGCATACTGGGTAGTATCATTCGGATTGACTCCGACGTCGAGGGCGATCGGTCCGATTGGGGTAACATAACGTAGCCCTCCCCCGACTCCCCAATAGACTTCATGGGCGTAATCGGGAATAATATGTTCCGATGCAAAGGTAATATCGTTAAAGAGAATCCCTCGTATCTCTCCGTATATCGGGAATCGGTACTCCAGTGTCCCCTCGATCAAAGAGGAGAATCCGATCGGATCACCGGCGCTGTTTTTGGGACCTAACCCGCGATACGTATATGCACGGTTTGAATTCATCCCCCCGGCATAAAAACGGTACGAAGAGGGGACATCGCCATCATAAACCCGCAACGTTCCCCATTTGATCTTTGCCCCGAGTACCTGCGTGTCGATGCTGTGAATGTAGGCGGCTGAGAGGAGCGGTTTAAAATAGGTTGCATCTGAAAAGGCGGAGGAACGAAGCGCCCCCGTTACTTTGGCATTCAGCCAAACTCCTTTGGTTGGATCGAGAGGTTTGTCACGGGTATCATAGTTGAGTTCTCCCAGCGGAGATGTAATAAAAAGGATACTTTGCGGAAACGTCGCCGTATCGGTGGAATCGTAGGTTTCAATGTGATCGAATAAAACCCCTACCAGGATAGAGGTGGGGAGCCCTTGGTATTTCGCAGTGACTTTTTCGTATCTGTTTTTTGTACTGTATCCGTCAAATTGCTCGTTTTTGTAACCGATAGACGCCCCCAATACCCCGCGATTGGCGAGAGGCATCGTAAATGTACCGGTCGCGTCTTGAGTAATCTGCGAATAGCGTGCATCTAAAGCGAGGGTTTTAAGATTACCGAAAATATTGCGATGTTTTATCCCTGTCTGTGCGGTTAACCCCTGATCACTGCTGTACCCTAAACCGGCGGTGAAGCGGATCGGAAATTCAGTCTCTTCGATATTTAGAGTGATCGGGACGACACTGCCGTTGCGCTCATTGTCGTTGATTACGGCACGGGTAATTGATTCTTGGGCATAAAGGGTTTCATAGCTTTGACGGATGGTATTGAGATTGTAGGGGTCACCCTCTTTAAAGCGGAGCATCGATACGGGGAGGTCACCGTCAATATTGGGGGTTGATTCGGCGACAATGGGACCGAAGGTACACCGTTCGTTCGGGGTGGCTTCAAACAGAAGATAAGCTTTGTCGGTTTCGATATCGACCCACGCTTTGGAATTAAATTCCGCATTGCAGTATCCCGCTTCTCCGTATTTTTTTTTGATTTGTCCTTTAGTCTCCGAAAATTTCTCTTGATCAAAAAGATCATCCGTATGCAATCCGATCACGGAATCGATTTTCAGCGGACTGTTGATGGTTACATTGCCGATGGTGATAGGATCATTTTCTTGTATCGTGATGATAATCGCGTCATTGGTTGTTTCGGAGGTGAGTCGTGCATGGTAGAACCCTTTTGCACGGTAAAAGCTTGTTAATGCCGATACGCTTTGAGATAGGGCTATCGGTTCGATGGCAGGGGGCTTCTCCCATACTTCGAGGGCATAGGGTTTGCGAAGACTGAGTGCACCATAGAGGAGATCATCTTTTATATGCTCATTGCCGCTAAATCGGAGCGGAAGGGGGGCGCTAAAAAGTATCGCAGCAAGCAATAGGATGAACAGGGTATACCGCATTGCCGCTCCTTTGACTATAGGGTGTATTTTACCCTAAAAAGGGGGAGGAGACTATTTCAGGGTTTAACAGTGACATGAACATGGCGGCGAGCACTTAGGGATGGAAGAAATCATCGTCTCTCCCAAAAGCGTAAAGTAGCTCAGGGTAAATTTAATTCCCAGCTAGATGTTATTCACACGGCACTTCTTTCATGATTTTGAACCAGTCTCGGTCGAACACTTTTTTGATGTAGCTCTCCTTGTGGGGGACGAGACATCCGGCGCAGTTTTGGTGGATGGCGGATTCGCTGATATAGCGGTCCCCGTCGGGGCTCTCTATCGAGCAGGTGCTGAAAAGGGTTTTGCCCTCTTCTGTCGTAAACCCCTGATCGTTGAAGCGGAAATTAGGGCAGGCACAGAGGTAGCAGTTGAGCTCAAGGGCATCGTGGCACTTTTTATTCTCTGCATACAATGGGCAAAAATCGCTCTCGTTTTTCACCATGTTTTCGAACCGGAAGTATTCTATCACTTCCTCGTCGCTCTGGTGGGTCAGTTTTTCCATGATTGCGGCGTGTTTTAATCCGTGGGCATCGAACCATTTTTTATAGGACATTTGCTAATATCCCCTCCATATCGATCTCGCCTCTCATGGTGGCAATAAAGCTATCGAGAGTCGTTTTTTTGTAGTTTTCAAATTTATCATCGTCGAAAAGACCGTGTACGAATGTCCCTTTGATATGCCCTTTTTCGTAGACAAGCGGATACTTTGCGCTCACTCCGTGATGGATTTCAAACCCGTTGAGTGTTTTGCCGAAGAGGGTGTATTGCCCCTTTTTGAGCACTTTCTCTTTTTGAAACACAATGACGTCATCAATAAATCCCAAAGCGCTCTCGCGGCTCGGCTCAGAAGTTTCGACACACTCCTCATCGACGATCTCACCGAACATCATCTGATACCCGCCGCAGATTCCCAGTATCTCTTTTTTCCTCGTTTGAAGCGCATCGAAGAGTCCCACTTTTTTGAGCCATCGCAAATCCTCGATCACCTGTTTGCTTCCGGGGAGGATAACGAGATCGAAATTCTCCAGCGATACATTGGAAGTGATAAACTCGACAAAAATCGTCTCATCGGCGATGAGGGGTTCAAAATCGTTATAGTTGCTCATAGTGGGGTAGTTGATAACTCCGATTTTTTGTGAGGGATGAGGTTTGTTTTGGACAAAATTTTTAAGGCTTTGGGAGTCTTCAAATCCGAGATTTAGCGGGGTGTAGGGGAGGACACCGAGGACGGGAATGCCGAAACGCTCCTCGATAATTTTTATCCCATCATCAAACAAGCTCCGATCGCCCCGAAATTTGTTGACGATCACCCCGATAACATTATTTTTAAGCTTTTCGGGGAGGAGATTGTAGACCCCCCATATCGAAGCGAAAACCCCTCCCCGCTCGATGTCGGCGACGAGGATGATCTTGGTATCGTATTTTTCGGCGATGTAGATATTGGAGAGGTCTTTATCCATCAGGTTGAGTTCGACGGGACTTCCGGCACCCTCGCAGATGAGACACTCATAATGTTCCCGCAGATAGTCGAAACACTCATCGACGGCAGGCTTGAGAAGATCGAGATCGCGGTAATATTCCCGCACCTCTTTGTCTGCGACGATATGCCCCTTGACGATCAATGAGGCACTGTTAGCGTGTCCCGATTTGAGGAGAATCGGATTGAGGTGGTAGCTCGTCGGTATTCCCAGCACTTCGGCCTGAAAATATTGGGCGATGGCAATTTCGCTCCCGTCATCGCACACATGGGCATTATTGGAGACATTTTGGGCTTTGAATACTCCGACGTTGAATCCGTGTTCTTGGAGAAGTCTTCCGATCACAAAGGTGAGGGTCGATTTCCCTGCATCGGATGAAGTGCCGAAAATGGAGATCGATTTCATATCAACACCCCCACCCCTCAAAGTAATAGTACAAGGGTATCAAGTTTTCACTGAAGCGCTAATGTATGACGGATAAAACGAAACTCGCCGAAGAGGCGGTCGGTGAGGTAGGCGATGAGAGCGATGTCAAAGAACATGGGTAGTCTTTATAAAAATCGAAACTCTTTTATTAGCCAATATTCTCTATAATATTTTTTCATACACTTAAATATATGAAGTATAATTGATAAAAAAATTAAGGGATATGATATGTCAATAGTCCTTAGGCTCCAAAAGAAATGTTTAGATAAAAATGAAGATTTACAAGACCTACTCAGAGAAGCTTTGGTTATTAGTAAAAAACTGAAATTGAAAGATTTTGAACAATGGATTAAGCTAGAGCTACAGGGGTATAAAAATATTGATGAAGTTCCTGAATATAGAAAAATTAGGCAAACATTACAATTTTTCAATCCTTATCATGGTTGGCAAAATGCTGAGTTAACTAATCAGCTTTCAGAAGTGATGGGAATTGCTCCTATTTTGGAACCAATATCGGAAATTGAATATGTAATTTCAAAAAGTGAAAATGGGCTGTATATTCCAGTACCTGATAAAATAGCAAAAACTTTACGTGAACTATATAATCTTGATTTTAAATCAAGATTTCTAATACATGAAACACCAGTGTATGGTATTATCGAGCAGGTAAGAAATTTACTATTAGAATGGACTTTAAAATTAGAGGAGGATAATATTTTGGGTAATGATGATTTGATTTTTTCAGATGATGAAAAAAAAGCAGCACAAAGTATTCATATAGAAAATTTTCATGGTGTTATGGGTAACGTAGATAAAGTTGGAAATATGTCAACGGGAGCGAATACAACCAATATCTACAATGAAAATAACATAAACAATGAAATTGATAAATTGATTAATGAAATCAAACAACTGAATTTAGCAGATAAACAAGAAGTGATTAGGGACTTAGAAGATTCAAAAGATAATCCAGAGAAGGCTAAAGCTGTCTTAGGTGGTTTACTTTCGAGAGGTGCAGAAGTAGCTTCAATTGGTTCTACAATTATTGATTTATTGGGATTACTAAAATAATTTATGAATTAAAACAAGCGATCCCGCTCCGTTCGCGGTGAGCTTGTCGAACCATGAACATCTCACCTTTTCACCCTTCGACAAGCTCAGGGCGAACGGAAAAAACTCATATATATTTCATTTTACGGTGAAACACTGCAAGATGAGTATTGTTTTTTAACTTTCTTTATTCTATCATTCCGTTACTTAGGCTTTCTAACGGACGCACATTGTCTGGTACTGCTTGCAGCTGAAAGCCAAGTCTCTTCTATTTTCCCCTAAACGCACGAAGCAACGAGAAGATAATCATCCCCTCCAATGCAAACAGCACAAAATGCAAATTATAGACTTGTTCAGCGGCTTTGGTGATACCGTAATGCTCTATGAGTTTGTAAAATCCATACGAAAGCGCTAACCCCGCGAGAGAACCTTGTTGTTTGGCAACATCGATCCACCCCATTACCCGTGCATGGCGAGCGAAATGAGTTTCGGCTCGTACCAAATATCCTCCGAAGACAAAGGAGAACTGATAGGCGACATAAATGATTAAGGCACTCATAATATGGGTGGAAAACAGCAGATAATATCCCACCATAAGGAGCATAATGAGTTCGGTAGCCAGAGTAAAGCGGAAAAAAGTGCGAAGATTCATCAGTCGGTGATACACGTATGCCATCCCCATCATCCCCATCGCGAGGAGTATCCCCCCGATGGAGAATGTCGAGGGACTAAGGGTCGCATAGATCGTAAAGACCGATCCCCCCACCATACCGGTGAAGAGGGCATTGAAAAATTTGTAGTGAAGGTAGGGGCGAAAGGAGAGTTTCATTAGAATCGGGCATTCAATCCGGCGAAAACACTGCGTCCAGGTGTTCCGTATCCATCAACTTCTTGGTAAAGTCTGTTGGTTAGATTGTCTCCACGAAGATAGAGGGTAACGCTCTTGGTAATATCATAATTGATGATTGCTCCGAGCAGGGTATAACGTCCGGTTTGGATTGTTTGTGCCGTGTTATCGTAGCGTGTTCCGATATAGCTCGCAGTAGAGATCACAGAGAGCTTGTCGTTAGGGTAGTAGCTAACAGAGGCCGTAGTGGTATCATGCGGCCGTCTGGCTAAGTATTGACCATTTTTGTCTTTTGCTATTAGCTTATTATAGGCTAGATTCACGTTAAGTTGATCACCAATATTTTGGTTATAACGCACTTCGTACCCTTTGAGGTGTGATGTTCCGCTTACCTGTTCGTTGACATAGGTGAACGGATCATAGCCGATAAGATTATCGATATGGTTATTATAATAGGTGAAACTTAGATGTTTGTATTGAGCGGTAGCATCAAAGCTTTTGGTTGTTTCGGGTTGAAGATTTGGGTTGCCGTAATAGCTTGCGTACAACTCATATAATGATGGAGTACGATAAGCCGTTCCATAATTGGTGCTCAGGGTAATATCATCGGCAAAAAAGTATTTTGCTCCTATTTTCCCTGTTGTTTTGTCTTTGAACGATTCATACATATCTCGGCGGATGGATTCGGTTAGGATGAGGTTGTTTAAGTGGTTAGTGTTGGTGAAAAAGATCCCTTTGGAATTGAGCTCTTTGGCGCTGATTGTGTCTTTTGAATTGAGAGTATTTCCCCCAACAACGATAAAAGAATTGGGTGCATAATGGAATGTTCCCAAAAGATTTAATTCTTTGTTGGTTCCAATGAAAGCTTTTGTATAACCAAGAGGATCTTTTTTATCAAACGTCGAGAGTGCATAGGTGGCATCTATGAAGTCGGTAGTGTTGAAAGTGTGGCGATAACCGATATTATTAAGGCGATTGATTTGGTGGATTTCATTAGCAATGCTGTTAGGCTGCCCGTATGAATCATAGTTGACTTTTGCAGCACTAAACGTCATTTGAGTCCTTAGTGCATCCGCTACGGAGATATCATAGCCGACTTTGGCATTGAGTGTTTGATTAAGGTACCCATCCGATTCATATTTTTTTGGATTCTCGCCGCGAGGTGTCAGTGCTGATATTCCATTGGTTTTGAGTTGATTGGCTCCGAAATAATAGGAGAGGGCTCCTACTTTTTGTGATACTTGCGCCCCGATTTTAGTCGTAGCGTAACTGCCGTATTCGAGAGTACCGCCCGCTTGGAGTTTTTCGGTCGCTTTTTTTGTAATGATATTGATGACACCGGCAACAGCATTGGCTCCCCAAAGACCGCTTTGAGCTCCGTGTATAACTTCTAATCGTTCGATGTCATTGACCATCAAGTGTTCAAGCTGGGCTTGCCCTTTGGTGGTAGTTGGATCGTTGTAGCGGATACCGTCGATCATCACAACGGTATTTTCAGAACTAAATCCGCGTTGAAAAAAGGAGCTTTGTTGCCCCATCCCCCCGCTTTGAGCTATCGGAATATTACCAAGGGTGCGAAGTGCATCTATGACGGAGGTAATGTGTTTTTCTTCAAGCTCTTGAGCGGTGATAATATCGATGTCGGAGGTGGTGTTTTTGAGAGATTGTTCTGTTTTGGTGGCACTGACCACGATAGGGTCTAATGTGAGTTCTTTAGCCTCTAGTGAGGCAACGAGGGTCGCAGCGGCGACAAATGAAAGGGTGTGTTTAAACATAAATGTCCTTGAGTTATAAAAGTAGTAATTAATAAGGCTAGGACATTCGAGGGGGGTGAGACAGTTGAGTAGGTGTGGATAGGATGCGTTGGACAAATCCATGCGATACGGTGTATATTTTGGATAAGACGAATTTCGGAAGCATAGGCTTGAATAGCGACAAGGGAAAAATAGGTTTTGCCGAATCCCTTAGGTGCATGCATTACTATACTCCCCCTTTTTTTGAGGAATTATAGCAAAAAAAGGGGTTTAGGACTTAAACTGCCCCAATTGGGTATTGAGATTGGTAGCGGCATTGTAAAGCTCACCGGCGATGTAAGAGATTTGTTTGATCTCTTCTTGATTGCTTTGTGAAAGATTTGACATCTCAGAAACCTTAGCGATGATCTCTTGAATTTTACGGGCCATTGCTTCTGCTTCTTGAACACTTTGTCGGCTTGCATCGACATTCGCTCGTAAGGCAGTTGAAGCGGAATCAATTTTAACGTCGATCTCTTCACTTCGTTCGGCGAGACGTTCGATATTATCGCTGTTGGTATTCATCATATCGGATGAATCGGAGATCGATTGGATGACGATAGAGATGGTCGAGTTGATCTCGGTCAAACTTTTTTGGGTTCGCTCAGCAAGTTTACGCACTTCGTCAGCAACGACGGCAAATCCGCGTCCATGTTCACCCGCGCGTGCTGCCTCGATTGCGGCATTGAGAGCAAGGAGATTGGTTTGATCTGCGATATCAGAAATGATACTCAGTACCCCGCTAACACTGGCAGCATCACTGGAGAGTTGCGCAAAACGATCGGATAGATCATTGCTCATTTGGGTCGTATTGTGAATTTCATGGGTGATGGCATTGGCGATAGTGCGGACACTGCTCAGCTCTTTTTCCGTAGATTGGCTGTTTTCAAGTGTTGTTTTTGCCATATTTACACTTTGTTGAAGCGTTGCACCAATCTCTGCTGCGGTTGCATTGGTCATTTGGGCGATAGAATTGGTTTTTTCTGATTGGGCAGAGAGATTGGTCGCCGCACTGTTTAATGTTGCAGTTGAGCCCACCGCAGAAGTAGTAATCTGTTTGGTATCATTGATGGTAGTTTGAATTTTTTCGATAAAACTGTTGAGATAGTCACTTGCCATCCCAATTTCATCGTGTATATTGAGAATCGGGAGACGTTTGGTAAGATCGCCATTGCCGTGAGCAAGATCTGAAGAGACTTTATCAAGCTCTTCGAGAGGTCTAAGAATACTCGTTCCTGAAACATAATTAATAGCGATCAGAATCCCCGCGAGAACACTTCCAAGGAGAAGAAACCATTTGAAAAAACTTGCTTTTAGTTCATCAAAATAATCGGCTTTGTTGATCCCTGGGATAACCCACATGTCCCACGCCGGAATGTAGCGATAGGCGGCGATTTTATCTTGCCCTGTCGTAGCGGAAACGTACTCATAGATTCCCCCCGCTTTATCGGCACGGATATGATCGACATAATCGTGTCCTGCTTTATTTTGCCCTTCATCTTTTGGGTGTATGGTCATAACCCCTTCAGCATTAATGAAGTAAACATAACCGCTTTTACCGATTTTGATCTTTTTGATCTCTTCTTTGAATCCTTGGTCTTCATACCCTTTAGGTTCAAGTTTAGAAATATAATTCACATTTTTCTCTAACGCATCGGCTACGGTAGTAAGATCACTCGTCATGATATCTTTGATCGAACCGACCGCAATGAAGTATGCTACAATGACACTTATTAAGATGGCTCCGACGGCAGCGATCAAATTAACGATAAATTTGGCTTTTATTGTATTAAAAATATTCATAATTGAATCCCATTGGTAATGTGCCATCATTGTAGTTCTCTTTTTCTAAAACGGAGGTAAAATATGAGATATTCGTATTTAAAACAAATTGTTCAGTATATGCAGCACTTCACACAAATAGGGTCAATATATCGTTTGAGTGATACTGCGTTGAGGATTGTTTTCGATCGTGAAACTAGCTGGAATTTTGATATGCGTCGAGGTGATCCGTTGATTACGATTGATGCTGATGCTACACGGGGGAAGATGTATCAAGCTCCTTTCGATGTACTCTTGGCCAAGCGTCTTAATCGATCCTCCATCCAATCTATTACGCTTCATAATAATGATAAAATTATCCGAATAGTGACAACAACGAACGGTTCCTATAAGTCTGAAACCACTATTTTACAGCTGGAATTTACGGGTAAATACACCAATGCCATCTTGCTGGATAAAGATGAGACGGTTCTGGAAGCGCTTCGTCATATCGACGGTGATGTATCGAGCCGAACCGTCCGAGTCGGTCAGCTTCTAACCAACCCGCCGCCACCGCCATACATTCCTAAGGAGTATCCTCTTGAAGATGTGGAAGCCTTTTTAATCGCAGAGCATCAGCGAAACGCGGATGACAAACTGAAACGGCTAAAAGATGAAAAAGCACTATTGCTTCAAAAACGGAGTGAAAAGCTGCATCGTCATTTGTCATCGCTGGAAAATGAAGACGCACTGATAGCGGAAGCGGAATTCTCACGGCATGTGGGGCACCTTATCTTGGCACAATTGGATCGGATTGTGCCGTATGAGAGGGAAGCGAAGCTTGAAGATTTTGACGGTACTCTCATCACGGTTGCTCTGCCTGAGGGGTATTCCAATGCGGCATCGATTGCCCAATACTTTTTCAAACGTTCTAAAAAAGCGAAACAAAAAGGGGTAGGCCTGCATAAAGAGCGCGATAACCTTGAAGAAAAGATTCATCATATCGAGCTTTTTATTCAAACCATCAAAGATGCCTCAACTCCGGAGGAAATCGCTTTACTGTTTCCGAAAAAAACAGGAGGATCGAAAAGTAAAACATCGGATACCATTGCCGAGTTTTGGATTGAAGGGGTCAAGGTATCTTTAGGGAAAAGCGAAAAAGGGAATATTGAGTTGCTCCGTAATGCTAAAGCCCGAGATATCTGGATGCATCTAAAAGACCGCCCCTCGGCACACGTTATTATTACGACCGATAAACAGCAATTGCCGGATAAATTATTGGAAGTGGCTGCAAAATTGTGCGTTGATTTTTCCGTATTTGAAAAAGGGACCTATTTGGTCGATTATACCCCGCGAAGAGAAGTTAAAATAGTGGAAGGGGCGAATGTCCTTTACACCAATTACAATACGTTAGGTGTCAACAAAGGATAAAGGAACTGTTATGGCAGATATCGGTCCTATCGGCGGTGCTATTTATGCGAATCAGCAAATGGCGAGCGTGGCCAGTGAAAAGAATGCCTTACTGAACCGTTTTGAATTGCAAGCCCTTGCCGCAGCCAATGTGGCCAGTGAAGAGAAAAAAGAGATTCAAGAAGTTCGTCCGACCGAAGAGACCCAAAGCGTTGATCCGGATCGGGAACATACGAAAGAACAGGCGGAGCAAGAAGAGCGCCGGAGTAAAAAAGAGGGCGAGCCAGAACCTTCTAAAAAAGTTAAGCCGTTTCACCTCCTAGATATTAAAGTCTGATAGGGTATAATCGCGCTATTTTAAAACCATTGGTTAACACATAATGCAAACCGCAAAAAATTCACTTAAACAGCGTATCGTTACGGCGATTATTTTAGCGTCGATAGCCCTAACGGTAGGGCTTATCAATAACTTCTGGCTTTTATGGCTGGTGATGGGGGTTGTTTACCTCATAGCCTTTTATGAAGCGACGCGTCTTTTTGGGATTAACAATAATTCGCTTTATGCGTATGCCGCTATTCTTTGGCTGGCTGCAGCGGTTTATCCTTATGGGGATGATTTACTCATTATTGCAGGTCTTGTTTTCGCCGCTGCTGTTGCATACACACAGAATATCCCGTGGAAAAATTTTCTGCCGTTTATTTATCCGAGTGCGGGTATGCTGTATATGCTTGGGCTCTATCAGGAGTACGGCATTACAGGATTGCTATGGCTTGTTGTTGTAGTTGCTTCGGCAGATATCGGTGCCTATGTTGTCGGACGCAGTATGGGTAAAACGCCGTTTAGTGTTTCCTCTCCGAGTAAAACCCGCGAAGGGGTCTATGGCGGTATTTTGGTCGCAACGGCTGCGGGCTTTTTTATCGGTGTGACAATTGTTGATATTGTTCCAGCCATTGTCATTTCCATGATGGCCGCGATCGGTGCTGTCTTCGGAGATCTTTTTGAGAGTTATTTAAAACGCAAGGCTGGGGTTAAAGACAGCGGTACTATCTTGCCGGGTCACGGCGGAGTCTTGGATCGTATTGACGGCTATCTTTTTGCTTCGATTGTGATGCTTGTATTACTCCGAGGTCTTGTTTGATCCTTCTGGGCTCCACAGGCTCAATCGGGGTTAATGCCCTTTTAATCGCCGAGCAATTCGGTCTCAGTGTCGATACCCTTGTTGCAGGGCGTAACATCGATCTTCTTAACCTCCAAATTCTAAAGCACTCCCCCAAGCGTGTTGTCATTATGTGTGAAGAAGACTGCTCCCGTGTTAATCATCCCAATGTTCATGCCGGAGAGAGGGCTATATTGGAGGCGATCGAAGAGTCTGAATCGGATCATGTGGTCAATGCGTTGGTAGGCTTCGTTGGATTTAGACCGACGCTAAAAGCGTTGGAATGCGGTAAACGAGTCGCTTTAGCCAATAAAGAGTCGCTCGTAGTAGGAGGGGCTTTTGTCGATACCTCACGGATTGTCCCGATTGATAGCGAGCATTTCGGATTATGGTATTTACATCAAAACAGCCGCCCTGTCAGTCGGATGGTCATTACTGCCAGCGGCGGTGCATTTCGGGATTGGCCACTTGAGCATCTTAAAACGGCATCCCTTGCAGATGCGCTCAAACATCCTAACTGGTCTATGGGGCAAAAGATTACGATAGACAGTGCCTCAATGATGAATAAGCTTTTTGAACTTCTTGAGGCCCGATGGCTTTTTGGTAAAGGGGAATATGATGCGGTTATAGAGACAAAATCGCTGATTCATGCCCTTATTGATTATACGGACGGTTCCACAACCGCCCATTTTGCTCATGCCGATATGAGACTACCGATTGCGTACGCTTTAATGGGACAAGTGGAGACGCCGATAGTGGATCGTATTGATTTGAGCCGTATCGGATCACTAGAGTTCCGCCCTATTGAAAGGGAGCGTTATCCAATATGGGACATCAAAGATGCTGTATTGGATGATCCGAGCGTCGGTGTTATCATCAATGCTGCTAATGAAGCGGCTATTGAGCTTTTTACAGCAGGAAAGATCGGATTTTTAGAAATTTCTCGCCGGATATTGATGGCATTTGAGCATTTTGACGAACGCCCCGCTTGCGTAGATGAGATTTTTGAAATCGATACGCGTGTAAGAGCTTATGTTCGGAGTTTATCGTGTTAAAAGTTTTGATACTTCACGGTTGGGGGGGATCGGATGATCCTCATTGGCAGGCGTGGCTTGCAGGGGAAATAGCCAAAGAGTACGGCTCCGTTTCCTTTCCACTTTTGGATAATCCCCATTTTCCGAGTAAAAACCGGTGGGTCAAACAGACAAAAGCGATTTTAAGCGATTTCAAGCCGGATGTTGTTATTTGTCATTCACTCGCCAATATTTTATGGTTTCATTTATGTAATGAGGGTGAGATTGCACCGGTAAAACGACTTCTTTTGGTAGCTCCGCCCCGTTTAACCTGTGAGATTGAAACGCTTAAAACCTTTTTCCCTCTAAGTGCACCTACTGCATTGTATGCCGATGAGGTAATGTTGGTAACGTCGGATAATGATCCGTATATGACCTATGAAGAATCCCTTGCATTGCAAAACAGCTTGGGGGTGGAGATGAATGTGATAGAAAACGGCGGGCATATTAACACTGCTTCAGGCTTCGGCGAATGGCAATGGGTCAAAGAGTGGGTGATGAAATGATTCTTAGTATAGAAAGCAGTTGTGATGACAGCTCGATTGCGATCACGGAAATTAAAACCAAAAAGCTTGTCTACCATAAGAAGATTTCTCAAGAGATAGAGCACTCCCGTTATGGCGGTGTCGTCCCCGAACTCGCCAGCCGTCTTCATGCCGAAGCATTGCCTGCTATTTTACGGGAGTGTGAACCGTGGTTTGCTGAGCTAAAAGCGGTTGCCGTGACGAATGAGCCGGGATTAGGGGTGACTTTAATTGAGGGGGTAGCGATGGCTAAAGCCCTTAGTATCACCCTTGATATACCCATTATCCCGGTTAATCATTTAAAAGGGCATATCTATTCTCTGTTTATTGAAAAAGAATCGATATTTCCGATGACGGTATTACTTGTTTCTGGCGGGCATACCCAGCTTATTGAGGTTGAGTCACATGAATCAATTCATACCGTTGCAACAACGATGGATGACAGTTATGGGGAGAGTTTTGATAAAGTGGCAAAAATGATGCTATTAGGATACCCAGGCGGTCCAATCATTGAGAAGTTGGCACATTCTGGGGATAATAAGCGATTTGCCTTTACCGTCCCTTTATGGCAATCTCCTTTGATCGCGTTTAGCTACTCCGGACTTAAAAATCAGGTTCGCCTTTGTGTTGAGAGTGCACGTGTTGATGATTATTCTGATATAGCGGCATCGTTTCAATGTACGGCTACCGAGCATTTGATCCAGAAATTAAAAAAGTATTTTAAAACCCGTCCGCCTAAGCACTTCGCTATTGTCGGCGGGGCAAGTGCCAATATCTATCTGCGAGAACAAGTGGAAGTACTGTTACAAAAATACAACGCGCAGCTCCATGTGGCAGAATTACGTTATTGCTCTGATAATGCGGCTATGATAGGGCGTGTTGCTATTGAACAGTATCTGCGCGGGGAGTTTAGCACGTACCAGAGTATCCCTATTAATCCACGCTGTAAACTTTAACAGAGCTTAACTGTAAATACCTCTTCTATAATTCAGAGATAAATTATCCGATTTAAGTACAATTTCCGTACCAAACAAAAATAGGAGCTTTAAATGGCAACGACTAAATTCAAAGGTAC
>OBEQ010095056.1_pt1 | contig 144646 bp, 19 predicted proteins | sample 1670901 | NCBI WGS metagenome assembly OBEQ01 (sample SAMEA104232315, study PRJEB22302) | groundwater metagenome | biome: forest; feature: aquifer; material: groundwater | place: USA | collected 2011-08-07 | depth 5.4 m
CCATTTACTGGCCCGTATCCTTATCCACGAAACCGTTGAAGATCTCCTTCTTCGTATCCAAAATCGTTCTGTTGCCAATGAATCAGTCCAGCGGCTTACTCAAGATGAAGTGCATGACCTTGCCCGTAGAGCTGAAAAGGTTTTGGGAGATACCAAGTTAATGACGACAATGAAGTTTTATGAAGAAGCATTTGCAAAGATATTTGAGGGCGCAATATTAAAGAATGAAACGACAAGGGAAGAAATGGCCATTTCAAAAATCCTTGATGAAAAAGGAGAGCCCCTCAACGATATGGGTATCGGATTATTTGCCATTCCGGACAGAAAAACCGCAGAACATCTTGTTAAATTACAAAATCAATTCATGAACAATCTACCAGAAACATTGCGCAAGAAGGTCCGCATCGTTGAAGCAAAAAATCTGCATGTTACGTTCATCAGTGGTAAAAGAAAGATGGTTTTGAAGAGACTAATTAATGCCATCAAGAAGACCGTATCTTTCTTATTTACACAAGCCCTAGAAATGGACATAAGAAGAATTGGAATGTTTCCGGGTGGAATTGTTATTACAGAGATCTATCCTTCCAGTGAGAGCGAGTATATGCAATTACAAAGTATCTTAGAGAAAACTGCTAATGCCCATCAATTAAAAGGCGAAGCAAACTTAAAACCCAATCTCTTTCACGCAACTTTAGCATATATTACAACGCCATTAACGATGTCTGAGAAAGTAATTATGAATAATGTATTAAGACAAATTAGAGTCCAGGAAGAAATCAAATTGACTATTAATACAATGCAAATAGCAATTTTCAGAAGAACTCAGAGCCTTTTTGAACTAGAACCAAAAGCAGCCGTACTTAATACGCAGCTTGCAAACGTCATTAAGAATAGCGATTTAGTTGAGAGCAATCAAACGAGAGTTCATCACCACACCCATCAACCATATTCAAAAACGATTGATATATTTGTTCGCAATTTCACTCTGAAAAATATCAGAAATATCAACATTAGGTCTTATCTTGATCAGTTGCCAATGTCTCTCGAAGGACAAACCGGAAAGGTGGTCGTAAATTATGATAAAGAACTCGGTTTTATTCGCATCGACGTTATGCCCAACAACCAAATGGATATTGGTCGGAAAATCGAATTATTAGAGTTCCTCATAGAAGTTAGCAAACAAGGACGCATTGTAAGTTTAGATCTGGAAACAACCTCCAGATCGACCAACCGCTCGATGGCATCGATCATCTTTGAAGACTCCGGTTTCAGTAAGATTTGTCCAGAAATCTTTGATTTATTAAAAGAACAATTTGTGCTTCCCGAGGTTACTGAAGAGCTTCGTCAGCAAGAAGCAACCTCAAACGACATTATTCCATTGAATAACATTGAAATTCGAATTAGCGCGCTAGATATCGATGAGCAACTATTGAAAGGTCTCTCTTTAATCAAATTATCGAAGAGCCAAGAGATCAGAAGGAAAGGCTTAAAATTATGGCAATTCTTACGAGAACAACAAATTATTGATGAGGATCAATTCCAGCGTATCGCTGATGAATATTTACATGAAGATATCTTCGAAGATTTACGGTTTATTGAGCGCGTGTTAAGAAATAATCCGGAATTTATACTTGAAACATTTGAAAGATTATTCCACAGAAACTTGAATGAACGGCAGCTGATTGGTTCCAAGATTAAGGTTAGTTATTTCGCCCGTGGACATAATAAGCAAATTTACCTTGTTGAATGGCAACTGCCTAAGGCGAAGAAATACCGGTTTGTTATTTCAACTATCAGGGATGCGCAGTTGTCTCAAGGGGATTTTAGCAAGAACACTCTGGATACCTCTATGGCTTTATGGGAGCGAATATCTTCACTCAATATTAAAGAAATCGCAAAGTTAGGTTCTTGCCTGTGGTTGAATGACTGGAGCCCCAAAGGGATCCAGAAAGAACCCAATGTGACCAGCTGGGTTTCCAACGACATCCTTATTGTCTCAAGAGAGTTTATCAGGGGAGAGACATACCATCAGGATCAAATTGCACAACTCAGCAAATCGGAAAGAAACAGAGTTCTTAAGTCTGCGATCCGAACATACATTAAAATTTGGAATAAAACAAAAGATGAAGACGGCCGAGGAATGATGACCGGCGATCCGAGAATAGAAAACCTGGTTTACACAAAGAAAGATCCTCGAAAGCGGAATTCTGTTGTGATTGATCTGGATGCATTAAGAGAAGGTATTTCCGCAGAAGACATGGCTTCGTTACTCTCAAGATATGATTATTATCCGAAGGATATTATAAAGAAAACTACTAAAAATAATAATCTCGTCACCCTCCACTCCTCAAGCGGGGTGGAGATGGCGGTCAAGATTTTGCGCGGTCTCTTTGCGCAGCTCGCCAGGACGATCCGATCGCCGGTAGCCGTGAATCAAATCGCCGCTCCAGGACACATCGAGAACAACGAAGATAATGAATGGTTAGGCGGCGAATTCTTAGCCGCTCCTCATTACGCGGATCTGCAGTCTGAACAATCAATTCCATCCCGTCAGGCTAAATCAAGAACCATCGAATTAACGCTTCCGCCAATTTTAAATAGTACAAATAATATTATCATCCTCAATATGAGCATTTTCGACATTGCCAGCATTATCCTGGCTGCCGGTTTGATCGCTTACTTAATGAACAAACTTATTGAGGCCGAGGCGGACCGCAACTCCTCTCTCCGTGGCCGGAAGAGTTTTGTGGTTTTCGCCGCGGCCCTCGTTTTCTTTGCCCCTCAAGTCGCCTTTGCCGGTCCGGCGTTTATAGCTACTCTTTTTTCATTTCTTTTTCCATTTAAAGTATTGACATATTTACTCGGGCTTGCGGCATTTTGGTTGACGGGCTTTGGTATCTTTAAGGCGATTATAGATTGGGTTAGGACTTTCGCGCTTGTGTCATTGCGAGCGTTTTTCGCGAAGCAATCTTTTTACAATAGATTGCTTCAGCCAAAAGGCGGCCTCGCAATGACAGGAGAGTACTCAAACGCGAAACTCCTATGGGTCAAGGCGGCGCCAGCAGAACACCTCGCCCATAAAGTCATCGCGGGAATTCTCATTGTGGTCACCCTTGCCTTATTTGCAATGGGAATCAACCACTGGACATCCCTAGCGCCTGTTCCATCGAAATCATCAACGGCTCAAATCGCAGATTCCACCACAAACAAGAGTTATGACGCTGAAGTTCCTTATGAAAATATGGACCGCGGATTTTGGGCGCCAGCGACAATGCCTGGAATGATGCAAGATGATTCCAAAGTTATCGTTGCCCGGGTTGAAGGAAAAAATACCAGCAAAATGTTCTACGGCGGATGGCTTAATATGCTGCAGAGCTGGTTATTGAGGGACGGAGAAGTCCGGCTTATCCCGAAAGGCTATCCGATCGATACATTGCGGGTTACCATCATCACTCCCGAATTATATAACGGCTACGGCCTGCGCCTTCTTCAAACCCTGGATGGAAGAGTTATTCCACAGCAGTTTGCACAAGGGAAGATTACGGTTGATGAACGAGGCTATCTGATTGCCCATGACCGCGTTCCCAGCATGAAATTGACCTATCAGCTGGAAATTAGAAGCGAGAACTCTGACATCATCTCTTCGTTCCCCATTACCCAATGGATGAAATTGGAATTTGAGACCCTGCCGAAGATGATCAAACGGGAATTGGATAAAGCTAAACATGGAACGTATGAGGAAAAATATCAAACCATCGTTGGCATATTCCAACGCTATTTTGCCTACAGCCGGGGTGTTTATGTCTCTCCAAGTGGGCTGTGGAGCCAACAGCTGGATGAAAAACTAAAAACCAAGAAAACATTTAAAGCTGATTGCGATGTTTTAGCGACCTATGAATTAATCTTTGCCCGCTATCTGGGCATTGATGCCGTGATCGGAATCGGATTCGCGAATTATAGCGGCGATGACTTGTTGGTAAAGCCGGGTCATGCCAACACAGTTTTACGCGATGATAACGATAATTGGCATATCGCGGATCCTTCGATTTTTGCGGGAAATAATTTCACTGTTGAAGATGAAGACAGCGCGATTGATTCAACAAAGGTTTTTCAATCTTTACCTCAAGAGGCCTTTGTTCATACTGTCCGGACCGGAGAAACACTCATCGGGATTGTTAACCAGTATTACGGCGAGAAGTATGAAAGCGGCCTGTGGCGCAGGGTCAGCGAATTTAACCGGACCAGGTTCCACGTCCCCGCCAGCGGCAATCCAAACCTCATTTATCCGGGCGAGAAGTTTATTCTATTAAAATACGAAGATTTAGTCCCTGAGGATAGAAAATCTGATCGAGATACGACTTTGGTGCCTTCAAAGAACGATTCAACGCTGGTTCAAAAATCTGGTACACAGTTTTATCAATGGGGCTTGATAGATACCGGGATTGTATTGGGTGTGTTGATAGCGATCGGTATTGCAATATTGATTTTTAGAACGAAAACCTCGAATCAATATGGGTCGTTGGTGGAAAGCTTCTCCAGATTCCGCTTTGTTGCGCCGCTTATTTTGGCTTTAACTTTCTTACCGCCCGCCGTCATTAATGTCCATGCCCAAGTATCGACCGCGACCAAACCCGCCATTGTCAATTTCCAGAATTATTCTCAACCCGCTATCTCGGTTCAGGGGACAAGTTCTCCAGTTGAGACGCAAGCGTTCACCAAAACCCTTAACTTAAGAATCCAAACCTTGGCTCGCTTGTCTCCCGATCTCTACAAGGTATTTCTTAAAATACCTCGCATTGTTTCCGTGCCCGAATTGCCGGCCGATCCAACTTCAGCCAAGCGGGCCATCGCAACGGTTGCTTTTTATGGAGAACTTCAACCGTTCATTGTTGGCAACCTCACCATTAACCGCCGTCTATGGGATTCGTTGACCGCCGCGCAACAGGTAACTATCCTGGGTCACGAAGCAAAGCATATCCAAACAAGAGAAGCTGGACTTAATATGAAACTATTTGGCGCCGGCTCCGGCATTTGGAACAATTGGATTGTGAGAGAATGGCCTGGGCAATACGACCATGTTTTGCATATGCTGTCTGAACTTCCATCGCAGAACGCGGCATATGACCTTCTTATCAAGCAGGGCGTATCCGCTGACGAGGCCCGTGGATTTGCTTATAACACTCTCGCTGATAATGTCGTGAGTGGTTGGGAACAAATGTATTCTCACGTTTTCCCCGCCGTATATCCGATAGATTCTTATCTTCAGGAAATGCGCCTGTCGTTTGTCTTAAAGATCAACGATCTTTTAAGGACGGAGATCCCGGTTGAATTTACCGATATCCGTGAAACCCTTGAAAAAATCGATCAACGTATTAATACCACCTTGATCAATCACGACAGTACTGCCATCAAAACACTTAAACCTATTATCAATGAACTGCGCCGCCGTCATCAGCCGGAATTCGTTTATAACGGATTTACGGGTATTAACGACACCTCGGCGGATGTAACCTTCGCTATGCCGGCCAGTCATGTTTTCTTAGTTGACAAAAAAATCGGCTGGCTGCCACAAGTGTCGTTGCCGGGGACATTTTTCACAGCCGTCCAAAACAAACTCATGAACGCCGCTCAAGATACCGTCCGTGTTTCGATTGATATGGGATCTTCATTTGCCGGTATGGATAGGGACGAACAAACTGCCGCTCTTGTGAATTTAAGCCATCAGTTATTTAATGTTAACAACGTCGCCCGGGACCAGGCCAACGATCATTTTGATTCCAAAACCATGTGGAAAGAGATGACCGCGTTCCTGATGCTTTGGCACTCTTTGAAAAATAATACAATCCCCGTTGTCATTATTAAAGATGCCTCCGGACGGCCGGCAACCTATTTGGTCATCAACATGAAAGACCGCGGCCTATCAGCATCCGGCGATCTGCGTTTCGGTTCTTTTGACATCACGATTCAAGAATGGATAGAAGGCGTGGTGTTGTGGATGACCAGCGAACCGGTTATCCGTTCTTATTCCGATCAAAACTATCGAAAACTTTTAGATGAACTGTGGGTATCCCTATGGGACCTGCAGGGTCACGCGTCACCCGATGTTCAACAAGCCATTCAACAAGGCCTGAATGTTATTGATAATATCCTCTGGAAGATCGTGCCTGCTCCAATCAATCCGATTCAACCCATACAGGGAACAAAACTTCATGGAGAAATGTCGGGGTGGATGGAGGCCATGCTTATCACGATGGCTGTGAGTATGATCTTGGCGATGCTGAGAAATATTCGTCAACACAATATGGATGAGCTTACTCAAAGGCCATTGGCAGGCCGATTCCTCACCGTGGCTGTCCCGACTGACCTTAACAAAACGTATAAAACGATAGTAGAAGTCGGGACTGTCCCCGTTGACCTTAACAAATTCAATAAACCGTTAGCGGAAACAGGGACTGGTAGGTATGCTTCGTTGGCTACCACGGCCCTGACTTTCCTCAACAAAGCCATTATGGTTGTCAGGACTGCGGCGGCAAATTCTTGGACAAAAACTTTGTGGAGTGCCGCCGCGGCCCCGGCTCTCCGCAAATTTGTTTTTGCCTTATCACCTGTTTTCGTCTTGACCTTCTTATCGGGTGCTTTCCATGATATTGAAGCGCAAACAGCTAAAAAGATAGATTTAATCGATACAACATCTGTTGTTTCTAGAAATAAACAGCAGGCCAATGATTTATTTCCATTTGGTATTTCCACGCGCATCTCTTACGATATGACTTCAAACATCCAAAACCTGCAGTCGACTTACAACCTGTTTAATCATTCTTTGGATTATCTCATAGGTAAAATCCTCAATAAAGAAGATTGGGATCGCGACAATTTATTCCGAGCCTATTTGCTCAACGTACCTCAAATATATTTTATTGAGCTGTGGAATCATGAATACCTGGGACATGGTGCAAGATTGGCCGAATTTAACATTCCATTTACTGTTGCAATAAACTATTCATTAGATTTGAAAATAAAATCATGGATTGACATTTTTGCAAAGATCATTATGCCGTTCTCTAGAGATGGGGTGACGGCATTTGGCCGAACTCTGCTTTATGGCAGTGATGAACAGTTGCTTGTGGCGGCCGGGGGAATGGAGGCTAACCAAATCTTGGCCCGCAAGACCAGGGAACGACTCCATAGCGATGGGATTAACATTTATAATACGCTGCTATATATGATTAGTAAGAACAATACCAGTGTGTATATCATCAACACTGAAATCCCGCCCCTTCCCCTTGTTATCTACGATGGAAATGACGTCCGCAGTTATTGGAACGGCATGAACGCAAAATATCATAACCGGCCGGGATTTACCGTTGGGAATATGACTTTTGGAGCGATCTGGAATTGGATTGATTTTGTAATTCCATTCAGTCTTCTTTTTGGTTCTGGATCACAGTTGCCGAATGGGTTACCCTACACCGAATTTTATCTCACGCCTAATGGTCCCGAATATCATCTCGGATTCTTAATGCGGTTAAATGAGGGTCAATTCTTCAATCCGTATCTTCGCTATGGTTTTAACGCGGAGGGATATAGTTATGGTCTCGGAACAACACTGGCCAACCTGCAGATCAGCGAAAATCTTGGACTACGAACTGAGCTTCACCTCTGGAAGCAACCCCAGGGATTAGGAGGGGCTGTTAACTCGCAGATTGAAGGGGCTATTGGTGATGAGATTGATCTCTTCGGAGGAGCATCTATTAAAACATCCGGATATCTTCCTGGTGAACCCTTGAGAGGGGATGTCAAGTTTAGGGTCGGCATAAATCTCAAATTACCTTCGTTTTCCCAGAAAAAGACCGACAAATCCATCCCTGCTAAACCGCTTTACTCCGTTGATCTATTTATGATCATAATTGCCTTCACGCTCGTAAAGCTCCTCGCCACTACCCTGATGGGCCAAATCGCCCTTGCCGGTTTGGCAGTGGGTGGTATAGTTGTCGCGATCAGGACTCTTAAACACCAGCTTCTCGCGGCGCTGGGCAAGATCCGCTCGCCGGCGAAAGGACCTTCTGCGCTTCGTTCCATCACAAACGCCATTCCTATCATCGCAACCGCGTTCTCGCTATTAACCTTTAATTCACAAACCGCTTCTGCTCAAAACCCGAACTTTGTTTCACGGCGCAATCAAGCCGCCGCTTCACAACCTATGTATCTTGCCCCGCGTCCCGATGTCCAATTTAACATTAACATTCCTATCCTAGGGCCGGATAATCAAACAGTTCAACAAACAAAAGAATCCTATGATTTTATGGAGTACTTCCTCGGCGTAGCCTACAACGTTGTAGGAGGATTTATCGCGAACGAATGGATTATCAGGCATGAGCCTGGTTTGGGTAAATTTTATTGGTTCGACGTGTTGACTTCGGCTGTCGCCGGCGGCGTGGGTTCGGCCATACATCATAAAGAACCTGTGATGGGAACGCTCTTGGGTGGGTTGACCGGTAACGGCATCTTCCTAAGCAAAGGATTGTTTATTTATGGCCTTGACAAACCCGGTGTGGCGCCTTTTGCCAACCTTGTCCTGCATTCCGGTTTTGTTTCAATGAGGGAAAATCTTTGGATGGGTGAAACACCGTTTTATGAATTTAGAACAGACCTGGGGCCGATAGGATTTGGTTACTATCCATCAGGTAGCCACAAAGGGAATCATACCCGTTGGAGCGTCGACATTTGGCCGCTCATCATAAATGGAAGCAGAGTCTTAGTCCATAAAGCTTCTTTCGATTTAAAATTAACAGCGCAAACGGGCATCTTAACGTTTACTACGACTGATGACTTGATTGGCGGAAGTGCAAATAATATCGCGAATATGATCATTATTGAGAAATCCCGCGTCAGTAACGCTCTTCTCGGTCATGAAGGGATCCATACTTTTCAATATAGAGGAGTCAGTCCACTATTTATAGGAGGGTATATTCATAAAGGATTGGTAGAGGAGAATATTTTTGTTGATCTGGATCGTGCTATTCCGAGTCTCTTGTGGCTTGGAATTTTGGAGTTAAGCGGTAATTTGAATAAGCCTCATGATGATCAACTTCTAGAGCTTGAACCAAATCTGTGGCGATCATTCAGGTTTAACTTAGACAAAGAAAATCAACCGTCGAAGCCCGGCAATGGCGCATCGCTTCATTTATTCCTGTTAGCGGGATTGATGTCGCTTAGCGCTTTGACAAATATCTTAAGAATGGCTTTGAGCAGGATCCGCTCGCCGGCAATTGAGCGTTTAGCAGTCTTGGTCCAAGCCTTCCTTAATAACTTCATTCCTTGGTTTGAGGAAAAACAAAAATTAGCAGCAGGTATTGAAAACCTCAATGGTACCACCCGCGTTTTGACCGGATGGAAATGGGCGTCGCTCGATTATCTTGAAGACGTCAAAGAAATTCTTAATCAACTTTCTTACCAAAACCTAAAGACTATTACGGAAATCCAGTTATATCCCTGGTGGAGTGTCGGAGTTGTTTCGGAAAGGCCGGGAAAAGTCAGTATTACCATGACGCCCAATCATGCCGTATTCCAATGGCAGGCCTCTTTCAGAATAGGCTGGGTGGTGACGCAGAGGAATCCGGTACTCATGAAACTGATCGCTTTGAATACCTTGGACAAGAAGAGAGTCGCATTCCTTTTTGCGGCATTAATGAATTATCCGAAAGAATTGAAGAAAAAAGATTCCTTGATGGAAAACCTCGGGGTAGTTCAAAAAAATTTATTAAGAAATAAAGGTTGGAGTCATGAAAAAGAATTTGAAAAGTTGATTCCTAACCATCGCGGTCTCTCCGGCTTTGTGGCTCTTCTTCTATCCATCGGATTGGGTTTGGCGATCACGACTTTCTCGGCGCCCGGTGATATTGGTGAGGCATTCTGGTTTGCCGCCAGATTTATAACATTGATGATGGCGCAGATCATTTACATGAGGCTCATCGACAGGCCTGCGATCATGATGCATATGAATCTCAAGTTTGCGAAGAAATCTCAAAAAGCAATCCAACAGGTTCTTCAACGGCCTTTAGCCAGGGTTATCATGGGGTTAATTCAAATCATGACCATGATCCTGTTGGTATTTTACATATTATTAAGACCAACCTCACTTGAGAAATCTATCAGGACTTCATTATCGGACCGTCAATCCGGACGGCCGGCAGGTGTAAAATTGATCGAACCATACAAAGAAGAAAGAAGGAAACAACGGTCTGTGGAGGTTGCGAACGGAAATCATTTTGTCATTGTTCCTGATAAAAAAGATCAGAAAATCAAGCACTCTAATCTTTCCATTCCATGGACGGGATATTATAGATATCAGGCAACGGACAGGGGAGATATTTGGACTCGAGACCCCTTTGCTTTCAAGCACAGCGATATTCAAAAATACTACGAAGGGTCATCGTATATCCCTATTCCTGACTCGGCGATAATACGAATCGGAAATGTTTCTCGTTTGAGTGAAATTGTTATTCATTTTAAAAATTTGGATCCCGGTTCTTATAACGTGGACCTTACAATTAAAACTTTGACAGAAGATGAACGGACTGGAGAGGTGCGATATTTAAAAAGACAATCCCTCTCAAAACAGATGCATATATTTCCGAATGACTTGCCAATTAGCGGTGATAAGAGTTTAATGAATTTCATAACTTTGCGTGTTAGTGTTAACGACATAACTCCAACAGGTGATAAGTCTAAGGATGGCACGGGAAGATTCTTAATTGATAAAGTTGAATTCATCGTAGAGGAAGGCGCCGGAACTGTTTCGACTGCCATTCCTGCGCGGGAAACAGTTCCGGCGCCCAAAGATTCGACACTTCCTACCTCATCGACTTCCACACACTCATTAAACGTCCACATGGCCCCGATGTTCCTCATGCCGATGGGTCTGACCGTTGGCACAACAGCCTTAGAGACCTTCTTCTTCGCCCTGACGGCTTTGGTTGTGCTTATAGGTATTATCGGATTATTGACCAAGTCGGAAATCGTCAGATGGTTTGCAAAATTAGTGCGTTCGGGGCCGTCGGCGGTTGTGCCCGGTGTTGCCGCTATACTCAACACGGTCAAGAAACAATTAAATGCAAATGTTCATTGGAAATTCCATTCTTCTCATTATTGGCACCCGAAATTCATGTCGGTTCATATGACTCTCCTCTTCCCCTTGATGGTCATGGCTGTTGCTTTAATGAATGGCGGGTTAACCCATACACCCCTGGGGTTATTGGGGATCTTCGCTGCTCTTGTTGGGGTAGTTTTCGCAAATGTAGCGCATGTCGTCCTGGGTCATTTTATACCGGCCGCGGCTTTTGTGCATTATAACGAAGCAACGGGTAAAATCAAAAAAGATTCAATCGCACACATTGTGCAAAGACTGATCGTCGTTGTCCTCGGCCCCGTTGCCAACATCGGAAGTGCTGTCATCGGTTTATTGTTTGCTTTTGTTGACCAGGACATTATTGCAACATATGCGCGTGCGATATTGACCGCAAATATCTTCGAGGCCAGTATCACAATCCTGGCTACAGACGGCCCCGCCGCTTTAGAACTTCTAAGGGAAATTAGAAAATACGGGCAAGGGAAGGCAGGAGAGGGAAAGAATATGTCTGGTTCATCTATGAACGCGATCATACCGGTTGCTTATTTGAACTTTGGTGTTGTCATGATCGTGGTCGCCGTTCTTCTGGTCACATCGGTTGCGGTAAGGATGATGAGCGAAACGCGATCTGCCGGTTCTGTAATTCGGCAATGGTTTATTGATGCCTTCGGTATCCGCGGGCCGAGCTTGGCATATCAAACATTTGAAGGGCCGTTGGCGGAACGCAACTCCTCTCTCTCCGCCTACGCCAAATCTTTATCAGGTTTGGCTTCGGCGGACAAGCGTGGCCGGAAGAGTTTTGCGGTTTCCTCCACGGCCCTGACTTTCCTCAACAAAGCCATTATGGTTGTCAGGACAGCCCCTGTTCTCGCTAAACGTTTGTTTGATTTATCATGGTTAACAGAGACGGCCCTGATTCGTGACTTCGGTAAGCACCCCATTATCCTTTCCCTGGTCTTAGTCTTTGCAGCCGCTTTGGCCGTGATTTATGCCGGACCTTCCTCAGCCTATGCTATAGCGATTGCTCCGATAGTCATTAATCCCAAAGAACTTGAAATAAAATGGCGCGGAAAAAAGAATGAAGAGGGAGAGGTTTTTGTTAACTTGATTAATGAGGCTATTCGGAAGAGAGAGTGGTCCTTGTATATTGATTTGGCGAAATATTTAATGGAAAGTATCTCCGCTCCTTCCTTAAAGCAAATTATTCCAGAAAATATCTTGTTGGCTGAACAGTTAATAAATGGGGAAGCCGTCATAAGAGAAGCTCCTTTTGTTCCGGCGGGAACTTCTGAAGGCGCCTTTGAACTCAATATCAGCTCGGGCCGTGGGCGTCCCTCTAACGAATTTTTGTCTTTTATCGAACAATTCGCAAAGACGGCGCAAGAAGATTTAATAGAAGCATTTAGCCTTTTGAAAAGAATGTCAGAGAAATATAAAGACAATGAAGAACTGGCTGGAAAGATCAGAGCCGAACTGAAACGCTTCAGCCGATACATCACGACGCATAAAGTGCATACCCTTCATGACATTATTAAATACGCGGATGTCATTGGCTTTGAAGAAGAAGGTGTTTGGAAAACAGGATTACCTTTGGAGGCCCGCCAAATCGTTGAGGCCATTTTAACTTTGCAGGAAGAAAACATTAATATCACGCCCAAGCGGATCGCCGACAGAGCAGGCCTGGATGTTGTCACCTTTGATAACATGTTCCCCATCGTTATCAAACTGATGCCAGAGAGGGATGCCAAAGAGATTGGGGATTCTTTCGTTGTCGAAGCAATGGAACTGCTATTAATGGAAGAAATTTGGCCAGAGATTATCAATAAAATAAAGGGCGGAAAAATCACGATTTATGACGGTGTTATAAATGAAATCCAGGGTTTAACCAAAGCGCCTAAAGGAGAAATCATTACCTGGCTAAGGGATGTGAAGCATTTTACGAATAAAGCCATGCACAAGATACTGACAGGCCAAATGGATCAACCAGCCCAGGAAGAAGACCTTATCGTTGCGGGGTACAAGATCCTCATTTACGAAAATAGCATAGACAAAAACAAGAAAAGGAGCTTAAGGGATTCCATCATCTCCTCATTGACTCATTTCGTAACAAGCATGGACACTCATAGATTTAGTGGAGTGCTGTATGGATTCCACAAAGCTAAATTGGACAACCAACGGCTGGTATTGAAAGTTTTGGAAGAAAAGAAAATCATCATTATTTTGAAATTGATGAGCCGCGGCGAGGCCGATGGTCAAAAATTGTATAGAGATGCGGTGGGTAAACATTTATTGGGAAAATCAGAAGATGATTTGTTGCGAGGGTCAAGGCCATTCAATGCTGAAAACGGTAATTCTAACCATAACAGTGGAAATCACGTCTTCATGATTGAGCCGGTTAGTCTATCGGTAATTATAATTATGCTTGTCGACCAACTGGGCATTTACATGACACCGTTAATTGCCGGAGGAATTTCCGTAGCAGCCATGATCAAAGGCTTGCTCATCGCCGGCGCGATCATGGGGACAATCTTCCTGTTAAGAGAATGGTTTAAACGATTGCAGAAATCCGGGCCGCGGGTAGAACAGCGGATAGCGGATAGCGAAGTGGAAACAGCAGGAGGTATTAAGTTTATTTCTTTTAGGACTTACGCGTTTGAATACTCTCCTGGTGTCATTGCGAGGAGGACTCCGCCGAAGGCGGTGGACGACGTGGCAATCTTTTTAAATAGATTGCCTGCCCGCCAATTGTCGGTGCCTTTGGCAGGCGGGCTTCAATCTCCGGTCAAAATATTCAGCCTCCCCGGCCCGCGGCTTTCGCCGCAAAGCGGCGGGGCGGGCGCAAAGACACTAAGCGCGAAAGTCCTGTCTTTAATGCAAGGCAATCTTTTCTTCGGAAAGCTTTTGGCTGATCCATCTGCGAAGAAGCCTGGGGAAGGGGATGCCCTCTTTAACGGCCAGGAGATTGATCATCTTAAGCTCCATGGGCTTGAGATCAAGGACAATATGCTTTGGCCGGGGAAACCGAATATTCCTCACGCGCTTAAGCTCGGGAAAATCCGCGAAACTGTGGGTATCCCAGAAATCGCGTTCTTCCTGGATGGATTTGAATTTGGGAATCCTGGGGGGAATTTTGTTCATGGGCTAAACCTCAGAGAACAAAGGCTGGAGAACAAAGAAAAGACAGCATCGATTAGGGATGGCGGTGTTTATCATTTCTCCTTGTTGAAAGGTTTGTCGGCAAGAATAATGCCGAGCATGAGAAAAGCAATCATTGACAGTATAAATAATATTTTGACCAAAGCGGAAGAAGGAAGGATTATGGATGTTTGGATTTATGTTTTACGTAATACTGTTCCCCAAAAATCCAGGCAAGAAGTATTATTACAAGCACCAAGGTTGTTATCAGCGCGAACATATCAATCCCTCCTTATCTTGTCGGAAAATGTAAGCCCCGCCATTAAAAATAGTGTAGTTGAAACAATAAAGAGTATTTTTATCCAGATAGATTCAATTTTCCCAAGGACTCCCCCTAAAACACCAACGAGTACAAATCCTTGGAATAGGGTCAAGAGCATTTTACTTAAAGCTTCCAATCTTTTCTCTGTCCAGAATGTTGATTTCTCCATCGCCCCAAGCCTAACATGGGTTCTTAATTTTGTCAACGAGGCGGAAACAGTTCCGGCGCTGCCGGCGCCCGAAAAGTCAACGCTTCCTGCCCCATCGACTCCTGCAGGCCGGCTGAACACGTTTGTTGGTCCGATGCCCGTTATATCGATGATGCTGATTGCCGGTGGGATTTCGGTGGTAGCCTTGATCAGATATCTCCTCATCGCCGGCGCGATCATGGGGACAATCTTCCTGTTAAGAGAATGGTTTAAACGATTGCAGAAATCCGGGCCGCGAGGGCAAGTTATTCAAAAACTGGCACCTCACCGTGGCTGGTGGATGACAGTTCTTGCCCTCGCGGTTGTGATGTTCCTCGACAAAGTTATTAAGCTCTTCAAAAATCCATCCACTCAAAAAGCGCTCATCATCTTCGCCTCACTCTTCTTCTTCGGGTTTACCGGAAAAGAATGGGCAATCGCTTTAGCCGCGGAAAGCGCAAATGCCATGGCTTCCGCCGGCAGTCATCTCTTCAGTGTTGCCGGTATTGCGACGCTCTTTGCCTGGAAAAGGTTTGGCCGCAATCAATCCCAAAAGCTTACCGTAGAAAATATCATAGATGAAGGTTTGAAGACGACGTTCCAAAATATCAACGCGTCGCCGAAACAAAATCGCGTTAAGACCGTTGTTACGCCGGATATTTATGTTGCCAATAAAGCTCCAAATTCATTCTTAAAACGTGCCTACCCCAATTCCGAAGTTGGCAAGGCAGCCGTTGATACGATTCATGAGGTCGACAGGACAAAAGACATTGTCTTTATCCCTATGCCCAATAAAGACCGCGACGGTAAGAAAATCGATTGGAGCCTATTTAGTAAATACATTAAGCCTATTGATATCAAAACACACGGTTATGAAGGTATTTACAGTTCTTATATCTGGTATGGCCTGGCCCCTCAAAAGACCAAATATTATCAGGTTAAGCTTTCGATAGGGGAAAATAAGTTGAGAGACTTGACCGTCATTATGGTTTATCAACCAAAAATGTTTAACATGCTCGGCGGCGATGTCAACGATCAGGCCCGGCAGTTCGAATTCCTCAAGAGAGCAACCCGTGAATTTATCAATCAATTTGAGATTAAAACAGCACTGGTCTTGATTGAGGGGAACGCGGTATTCAACAGTGAAAAACATTACGCCAGCGCCAGTGTTGATACGGTCCGAAGGGTTGAAGAGGCGGCCAATAAAACGGCTCGGCAGGGCGGATTCTTCGCGATGATCTTGAGCTTGCTCGCCTTCCGCGCTTGGGGCGGCGAAAAGAAATCCACCCAGCCGGTTAAAGAAAACGGCAATACGTCCCAGGTCGCGGATTCTACCACCGTGGCTGCGAACTCTGTTTCGGCAAAAGAAACACCCGTCAGCGCGGACACCAGCAATACCACGCAACACCAATCTATTGTAGTCTCCACGACTACCATAGGAGAAACACCAGTATCAGGAACTGACGCAACGGCAGTGAAGCTCGCTCCGGTCAAACCCGTCAACTTATTTTTCAATCGTCACTCGACAAAAGCTGATGTTGAGGAGCTTATACCACTCTGGGAAAATATTCTTAATCAGGTTAGATCTGAACGCGAGTCAGGAAAAGATACCAGGCTGATATTCGTAGTCGAAATAGGAACTGTATACGATCGCTTTAGCGGTGAAGTTAACGGAAGCTTTAATACGCTGCAAGAAGCACGTCAAAAGTTAATTCAATACTTAAATGGCTGGGATAACTCGCGTGCTTTAAACGACAATGAATTTTGGAAAGCACTTCGTGAATTCTTTAAACTGCATCAGGATATAATCAATAAGGGTATTCTGGTGATTAATGCTGAAAGCCCTTCCATGGATCAAAAAGATTTCATAAAAACAGAAAATGAAATAAAAACGAAATTTAAGAATGATTTTGCCAACAATCGATTGGACAAATTATCCAAGGAAGCCAATAAACTTTACAATCAAGCCATAAAGAAGTCCATGCAGGCCAGAGATGGATCTTTTGCGAAAATACTGGTTTCTGGTTTTACGAATGGCAATTACGTTATCAGTTTACGAGGGATAGCTCATATTGCGACTCTGGCCAAAAGTTTGCGGGATCAATTTAACGAAAAAGGTGTTCAAGCGCCTCTGGAATCAACAGTTGAAATCAGGGTTGAAAATAAATCAATTATTATCGGGGATAAAAATTTAGCAAAAGATGTTTTTAAAAACTATGTTGATAACAATACAATTCGCCCGGAGGCTTTATTCTATCTCGATGAAGCGCTAGGAGATCTGACAGATGGGAAGGAACATATTTTATCTGATGAAGAAAGAGAAAAGAATTTATATCTCATGGGAGTGGAGTTGCTTGTGGACGGTTATTTTGATCTCATTGTTAAAGAAGAGAAGTATCAGAGCATTAAAAAGGATGTGTTGGATTTTGCCAATACCCTCAACACAACCCAGTTGAAGTCCATCGCTAAGAGCATCGGTTATATGCCCGGAAAATACGGTGATACAAAGACATTTATCGCCATACTGGATTACATTGTGAGAAATTATGCTGATCAACAAACGATTACCGAGGAAGATCAAAGTCAAATGATGGTGTTGTTGGCAACGATAACAGACGATGAGTTAAACGGCGTTTTAGAAGGTATCAGGCTGAGTCAGAAAGAAACCTTTTTCGGAAAAGTTTTTGAGTCTCTTCACAAGGTTTCACAAGAAAGAAAAAATATGTCTGGTCTGCAGGAGGATAATACAGGGTTAAACTTAATCATTCCTTTTGATTTTACATTCTTGGGATTGAGTTTAATTGTTATTACTGCATTCATCGCTTTGGTTTCAATCATATGGTTTGCAAACACTCAAACACAAGCCTTAAGGAAAATATTCGCCTTGTTCTTAGCCGCGACAGCGCTTCTCTTCACCGGCCGTTCATCGGCCTTCGCACAGGACACCCATCAACCTCGGTCGGGCCGGCCCATTGAAGCGTATGACCTGCGGGCTTACGGATTCTTAGGAAATGTCCTCCAGAGCCCTGCTCCGAAAGAACAGCTTATCTCTATCTTCAATCAAATCGATGCCCTTGAGGGAACATTCACGGGCACTGCCGCTCAGAGTGCCGGAGCAGCCCTGGCGAAGGCTCTGCTTAATCATCCCGCTATCAAAGCCAAAGTGCTTCAAGGATTCCGTACGGCTCTTAAAAATGACGGATACACTTCCGAAGAGATCAAAGAACAGGAGCTTGAAATAGACGGCCGCCTTAAGGCCGGTGACTGGACTCTCCTGCAAAATAATCTTGATGATTTATCCGATGAGGATGTCAGGATCTTGGTTCGAGGCGCCATGGGAATTCTTTTCCCGGCGCAGCAGGAAAAGGAAAAGAACAGCAACAATACTCTGGAAGGCTGGTTAAAGAATCCAAGCCTTAAAGCCCTGATGCCTTTAGGATTTTTATTGCAGGGATCGGATATGGTGGTGTTGATAGGGATCATGGCGGTGATTGGATTCATTATCGGTCTTTGGGTTTTATTGAATATCATTTTAATTGTAGGAATGGAACGGATAAAAATCCTGAAAAACCAATACGGGGGGGTTGTAACACAAAAATCGCGATGGAATGCGATTAAGTCTCTCGCGGTATTGATGGGATCACTAACCATCGGAAGATTTACCGCGGGTGGCAGTACCCCCTTGACTGAAGAACCGGCCTTTAACTTAGAGAATACCATTAAAATTATTCAAAACTATGTATCAACCTATTATACATTTCTTAGAAAAAAATATTTAAATATAAACTTTGATGAAGGAGATTTAATTGCAAGCGAAATAAAATTGGATAATGCCCGTCGAAAGTTTATGAGCATTCCTGGATTTGAAGCCTACAACCCCAGGACATCAGGATATTACTCAGCCATAACAGATAAGTTTTTTGAGCATGGTTATTATTTTTATATAGAAAATTACAACCAGGTCGCAGTAAATAATATAAGCTTTGGCCCTGTGGCGGACATACAATTGCGGAAAATAGAATCCCGGAGAATGTCTGAAAAGCAGGTTCTTGGCAAAAATGAGATAGAGTACAACGAATATATCCTCGGTGAGAATTTGCTAGATGAGTTAAGATTTGATCAATTTGTGACAGCTCGAACGATTGGCCGCAACGTGTATATGATACCCTCTGCATTAAAAAAGAAAGTGGAAGAGGAATATGTTTCTTTAAATAGTTCTAACTCCAGAAAAGAGATTAAAAGGGCATGGCAACTATCTGTTCGGCAATGGGGAGAATATCTCAAGAAAGATAAGGATGAGTATGTGAGTTTTAGGTTAGAAAAAGAAACAAGGCGCTTAAAAAGGCATGAGCTTCAATATGTCATGGATTTCTCCGGGAACGATATCGATAATTTAACGGACAAAGCACAAGCGATTCTTGAATCAAGAGCATATGCAAGAGAATTATTAGATGGGATTGCGATGTATGAGACGCTCAGCAAAATGGTGATTGTTCAAGAAAGCGCGCCTGATTCTATCCATGGATCTGGCATTAGCGTCCTGGCAGATGCCCTGGTCAAATCTTCAGGGCGCATTCGAAAAGTTCAGGAAAAAATAATAAAATACTATCTTCTGGATAGAGAAATGGAAGACGAGATCAAAGAATCTGATAAAAAAGAAATAAAAGAAGAAATTCTCAGACGACTCAACGCTGGTGATTGGCAATTATTTTCGAGCTTTACGCATTTACTGAGTGAAGAAGAATTAGAAGAAATTATTATCAATGCCGTTTACCTACTGTATCCAGATATGTTAACCGACGAACAGTTAAAGTTGTTAAACGAATATAAAGATATTGATTCTTCCCGGCCTCTGCATACAATTGTTTGGCCTCTTGTCCTCATTGCCGTTGGATTGAAAATGGCGGCGCTCATTTTTGCGGTTGTTGTTATCTCCGCTGCGGCCGCAGAGATTATTTCCATCATCAGACTTGCAATGAGCAAATGGCTCGCTCGTTTCACTCGCTCGCCAGAACATTCAACAATGAATGATCGGCTTACTCTTCCCCCCTGGTTCAAAGCCCTTCTCATCATCACGCCACTCGCGATCACCATTATTGGATTCTTCATTCCATCATCGGATCTTTTGATCGATGTCGGATTTGCCGCGATACCTTTCATATTCTCCTTCGAGCAGCTCTTTAAGCTTGAATATCCTCAAGCGATTTACGCCAACGGGCAAGACGTCTCATTGACCAAAACCGATTTCAATCGCCTTTATGACGCCAGAAATGATCTGTTAAACCTGATCCGTCAGGACAGAATGGGCGCGATCACGGCTCAAATGGACGGCGGCTATGAGATGAAATTGACGGATATCAATTCGATTGAAAGATTCCTCATCGAGCGTTTCCATAAAGGAATCAGGGGCGAAAGAATTAATATTTTAAAGAAAGTAAACGCCGGCTACAAAACCATCGGGGCTTTGGATATTCGCCTGGTCGATGAGCTGGGCCTTTTGCATGAAACCGTCAACGTTTTTGTGGCCATGCAGGCGCTGTCTCTCAATGGAGAACAGAATTTCGCCAACGGCCTCTTCTGGCTTTTGGGACATGAAGAATATTTAAGATTAGAAAAATACCGCAAGCTTGCCGAAGATATCCTTTATCGACAGTATAAAGAAGCGCTTGCGGCCGACAGATGGACCTGGCCGCAAGCGCTCTGGCAGTTTGTTATCGATCATCGTCACAATGAGCGGTCCAATGAGATCCTTTCTGCTGTGCTGGGCCGCATTCATTCTGAAGGGCCCGAAGATGTCATTGACGGCGCTAACTTCCTGGCCGGTCAACACAACATTATGAACGGCAGCCAGACAGAAGGGGCTCCAAGCACAGTATTTTTACCCTATCCTCAAACATTCGCGGAATTTGTTGAGAGCCCAGAATTCAGAACGAAAGCGTTTCAATATTCAAAGAACATCGATACGGTATTTATTCGTTTTGATGGTGTTAAACGCGAGTTTGTTATTTTTGAATCTCTTGACATCTTCACCCAGGAAGACAAAGAGCTTTTACAAGCGGTCAAGGCCGTATTAAATGAAATTTATAATCGTATTCTTGCTGCAGAAAAGTTTGCTGCGAAATTTAATGAATATCTCACCGTGCATCAAGGTATTTCCTTAAGGTTGCGCGGCGATGATGGCATGCGTTATTTAGGAGGCTTTGCCGTAGAGATGACAGCAGTTTCACTCTGGGATCATGACCTTGTCCATATCGATATCCATCGTGGCTTAGCGCCGATTTTGGGATTCGGGAAAGATTCTCAGGACGCGATTCTGTCAGATATCATTCACCAGAAAATCCGCGATGTGGTTGGGCACGAAATATATCATCTTCTTAAATATATTTTACGCAAAGAAGCCCTGGTGGCCACACAGGAGGAACGAATCCAGGAAGAATCGGAAGCAGAGCGCTGGCAGGATATCATCGAATCCGCTATCCAAAAAGCCCAACAGGATCGTACGCGCCAAATCGCACGTATGGCGCGTGAACTTTTGGAAATCAATGATTCCGAGAACTTCCAAAAAAGGTTCGATGCCTTCAAATATTATTTGATTAGTTTGAAAGACAAGAAACTAGAACACTATTTTACGGCTCCCCTTGTTGATGCTATCAATGACTTGATCCTTAAGGTTTTCAAAAGAAAAGTGATATTCCTAAGATACAAGCAAGTTTTCAAAGAGGCTTTGGCGGGCCGGCAAGTTGAACTTTCCACAGTCAAGGACATCCTCAAAACGCTTAATACCATTGTTAGCGGCACCCATCAAACAAATGCCTTCTTTGATGATTTTCATATGAGCGGGCTCATATTTCATCGCGCTCTTGTTACATCAAGTCAAAATATAAATCTCTCTTCAGAATGGTTGTCTCAAGAACAGCCTATTTCCGACACTCTCAATGAGTTATTCCAAAACATGATATTGCTTTCTATTGATTGGCGATCCTTATTGGTAGAAGGCTCCAAAGAGATGCGTTTAATGACAGCCGATTTTCTCGGACAGCTTCAAGCGCCTCTCACGCACCTTATTTCTGACATCATCGATGCCTTAGCTATCGATCAAGGATCCGCTCATTTGCTGATGCGGGGCCACTTACGCCGGATTCTGGCAAAGATATTTTTCTATGCATCCATGCAGATGATCCATATTCCTGTCGAGCAGGCACAAAAAATTATTGAAGCGGTTCTCACCGGCCTGGAAGAAAGGGCCGAGATCCTTCAACTCTATACTGTCAAGATTCTAAAAAATAACACCTTAGATCAGTACCTGCTTCGACCCTTGATCGACTTTGTCCGAACTAAGGAACTCAAGCAAGAAACAACGGCGGAGTCCATCACTGCCGCGGAAATGCAGGACGCTGTTCACCTCATGAGCGTTGAATTGGAAGATTTAGCAAAGGATTTGGATTATCTGGATGATTCCCAATATCCCATTCCGGGCAAATACATCATGTATTTGATATTGACATTCCTCAACAGAGAATTATCAACGTTTGATCAAATAGCGAAGATTAACACCGAGCAGGGTTCCTCTGATCCCAAAGTCAGGCAATTTATCGAAAATGTGAGAAAAGAGGCCGGGAAATGGATATTGCACAAAAGCGGCATGTCGATTGGAAATTTTGCAGGCCATAAACATACTTCAGAAACCCTCGAAAACCTCTCTTTTAGGAGTTTGAAGTATTTGAAATTACTGATCTCTTTTATTAAACCTTTGCCGAGGAACTTCGGAATCAGCCTGCAAATTAACCAGGCGGAATTTGAAATGTTTTTAGAAAACTATATTGCGGGCGATCAGAGCCGATCATTATTAAACTCCTCAAGCCCTAAAGATCTTGCAATAAAAATCAATGAGATAGGGTTCTCGACAAATAATGAAATTCTATTTTTCGCAAAAGGCAGACGGGGCATCCCAGGCCCGGAGATCAGTCTTTTCAGTATAAGTCTCCTTGGTGTTGTTCTTTGGGTTTCTAACTTATTTATTCACCAGGTCTTGATGCTCCAAAATGGGGCATGGTTAACGACGATTGTTGGAGCAGCGCCGGCGGTTTACGATTTTATCACGCAGGCCGCCGGCGCTGCCCCCGGCGCAGCAACCCTGCTCGCCGAAACCGGCAAAAGCCTTCCCGGCCTCATGATGCTTGGCGCGATGGTGCCAATGGCGGCGGGGATGTTACGAAACAACTTTATGGATACGATAGCGGTCCTTCTTGATAACCGTTATGCTTCCCTGCAAATCCTTTTCAGAAGCCTTGGAAAGAAGATCGCGGATAAGGTGAATGATTTCGTCAATGGAAAGAAGATGGACTCTAAGGAGGATAATTCCGCTCTTGGCAGATGGCGGGTAACGCAGAAGATTGGAGAAATCCATGTCACGGGTAATGAGGATATAAGACTCTCTGCGAATTATTTCGTAAATATCTTCATCGGGGCAGTCAGGTCTCTTATCACGAATATCCAAGACTTGATGGCCATCCTTACGAAGGACAGTGCCGATAGAGCGATGGCAGTCAGCGTCGATCAGAAATTTCATGGAAGGGATTTAAGAGGAGATGAGTTCTCGTTCGTCCGCCAGAAGAGCCGCGAAAGAGATGCAGGCACGGATCTGTTCAAGAGTAATGGGGGCGAACTCACGCCGGACATCATCAAAGTTCATACCGCCGGCCAGCGCTTCAAGTATAACGTATACCGGCGTACGAGTTCCTTTGAGGCAAGGTTTACCGTGTTGGATAGCGGGGTTGATTTTAATAAACTTTCCGATCAGGCCTTTAGTCGTCATGATAAATCTCCTTTTATTGGTGAGAATAACATACGCTACAATCCGAATCAATTACTTTTTTCTTTTGCTGCCATCATAGGTATTGCGATCACCCTCGCCTGGATGCTAGCGCAGGTTTTGATAGCGAATATTTGGGCAGCGCCGGCGGTAATCCATGTTGCAGCGCAGGCCGCCGGCGCTGTCACCATATTCTTTGGAGTGAACTGGAATGATGCGGAAAGAAGTTTAACTGGCGTGAACGGGGAGGTCGAAAGACATTTTGCCCAGAACTTACCCGCCTCTTTGATAAATACGGCTGCGAAGCGCAACCTTGGTCACAAGGATATGATCGCCTTCCCAGTCGAAGATAATTCGATAGTCACCGATACGAAAGCGGTAGACCTTGCCCTTCTCGCCTTCAATGGAGTCAGCAAAGTGCAAGGGGTTACTGGTGGCGAGGTAATGTTTGATCTTAAGAATGATACGTCTTTGAACCTCGGTAGGAAACTTGCGGAGCTGACGGTCAGCGTGACGGGTGAAACTGTAATCTATCATTTCAGGCCAAGTCGTTTTTCAATAGCCCTGGATGAAACGCGTCCCGATCGGCGTGAGACTTCAAGCTCTTTAAAAAATTTAGAATTTGAATACTCCATTGATTCTAATAATTCTGACCAGCTTTCTTCATCCAGCACGACACCTTTAAGTTTGCCTCGTTCATCAACTAACTTCACGATGCCTTTAAGCGCGAACGGCAATTTTGAAAGACTCAGCAAGACTACTTTATTGCCAGCGGTTTTCAATAATGATGTCACCATGGGAAAATCTCCTTTCATTGGTGAGGATATCACAGGCACTCATAAACGTCAAGCAGTCCGCCAGCAATCTCTCAATTCTCTTTCATTCCTCTTGACCCTCATTGTCTTCACCCAGATTGTTAGCTTGCTCCTCTCCGGCGATGGCGTTTCTGCCACCATGCTGGCTGGCGGGAATGCCGTTGCCAACGGCCTCTTATTGGGAATTTTTGTCGGGACTGTGGGAGCGATTGTCAGCTCAGCAATCAAGAAACAAGGATCAAAGATATTGGTTGTGAATGATGAAGATATGTGGAGAGATACAATTGTTGAAAAAGTACAAGACCAAGGTTATGAAGGTGTAGGAGCTAAGAATGGAGAGGAAGCCCTTAAAGAATTAAAGAAAGATGATGCAATTATTGGTGTTGTCACAGATGTGAACATGCCCGTTATGGATGGCAACGACCTTATTCGGGCGATTAACGCTGATCCAGAATTAAAAGTCTTTGTCATGGTGGTGTCAGAAAATCCAAAAAATGACTTGGCAAGAGATGTTAAAGGTACGATAGACCCTCAAAACATCTTCTCTTACTTTCAGGTGTCGCCTGGTTTTAAAAACCGGCTTAAGGAGATCGTAAAGGATGATAATTCTCCAGCTCCACTCTCCCTCTTCACCCCGCTCACAATTCTTATGATCTTCGTCCAAATCGCGTTAGCAATGTTGCATCAGTTAGGGGCAGTCCCCGCGGTTGGTGATTTTACGACAATTGCCGCGGGGACTGCCCTATCAGGCAGAAACAAGTTGAGAATAGGAACTGACAGGAACTTCGATGAACTTTCTCCACCGGTTCTTCAACATGGACAACTCCATCCTTTTAGCGACCACGGCGGTGAAATATTTTTCTCCGCATTGACGGCAGACACCCGCCGGGACATCTTCAAAAATGTAGAGCTTGTCCTTCCATCGGAAATCCACTTTGACCTTGGCGGGTTTAACAGCTCCGCCGCAACAGGAACAATTACTGTATTTATGCTGGCCCATTTAATGTCTCCTTCGCTGTTTAGGGGTTACCCACTTTGGAATCTTGGGAATATAGACGGTAATAATACGCAGCCATCCGCCCGGCAATATGGCGCAAATGATATGGATGACTCTTTGTTGAGAATGCCCCAGAATGAGGCAGCTCGCTCCCCGTGGGTCGTCAGGATACGCTTCAATAATCTCGCCATTAAAAACGGCGCTTTCGATATCATGAATAGCAATGTCCTCCTGGTATCTCTCCCGCTGGGCGTGGAGGCTGATCTCATACCGGCCGGATCTGACGCATTGCCGCAACTGTTTGATATTCACAACGCCATGATAATAGGGTTTGCGAAATCCGTCAATAATGGAATCATAGAATATCCATCAACACAATTTGCCCTCCTCTCCCTCGTCACTCCGCTTACGCTGATCGCGACAGCAGTTGCCGTCCTCCTCCAAATGCTCTTGGGCCACGGCGATGTTCATTCGATGTTTGCGGTAGCGAGTGTGTTATCGGCAGGAGTGTTCTTTACTTCATTTGGATTAAAAACATTTAAACAAAAAGTAAATCAGTTAATAAATCTTAAGAACGAAGCTGAACGTTATTTAAAACCGATGGGCATCAAAAGCATTTCGATGCTGTCATATCGAGCTCGATATAGGCTTTACCGAACGTTTTTCAATCAAGACAAGCAGCAATCTTCCCCGCAATTAAAAGAGATCGGTTCTCGAGCACTGGCTAAAAAGATTAAGAAAGTTATGAAAAAACTCAACATCGATTTTCCGATTTGGCTGTTTGGCAGCGCCGTAAAATACGGTGTGCAAAGAGGAGACCATGATATTGATCTTGCTGTTTTGGATTATATGATACTGATCCACAATGCACCTATATTGCAATTTATATTCTTATTACTCGTTGAATTGTCACCAACGGGGATAACTTCTGATGGTCCTGAAATCAATGACCGGACTCCAATCAGTAAGTTATCAACAAAGGCGCGATCAGCTCTCGATGAGCCATTAAAGTATGGACGGATTTATCGCATTAGCAAAGATAGTATCAAAGAAATTACTACTTCTGAGGACCTAGAATCAGAAATTGATGCCGATTTGATAAATTTTAATGTTCCCCCCAAGAGAATAAAAGGCTTTATCGCCAGAGACGACAAATCCATTCACCTCTCCCTCTTCACTCCAGCCCTCACACTCCTTATTATTCTGTTCAACGCTTTTGTGAGGGCAGCCCCTGTTCTTACGCACATGCTTTTAGGGGCAACAGGGGTGATCGCGGCAGCGGTTACTATTCTTGCCCAGCTCGCCTCAACGCTCCTCTCCGGCGATGGTGGATCTATAACCGCCCTGCAGGCCCATCTTGGACAAGGCGTTTTTGGTTTTGCGATGGTTGGCGAGGCGGTGTCAAGAGTGATGAATAAGCGTATTGGCAATATCTTTAGGAAGATGACAACGCGCGAAGCAAATGATAAAGAAGAGAAAACCGCTCATTTGACCGAACTTCAAGTGAAATTATTTAGATCAATTAATGAAAGCAGTTTTAAACAGCTTCTAGATCAAGGACAATTTACGCCTACTCCTCAAGTGGGTTATCTGGCGAGAATCAATAAACGGCTAGGTCAGATCTGGGTGGATGATTACGTTGTTCATCAGGGAAGAATTCCTTTCAGTGGTCAATTAGAATTCGCCCTTGCCTTCAAGCTTTATCAGAACCGCAGAGTGGTTATTCAACTGACTTTGCCCGTTGAAGCCTTGTTGGCAGATAGGGTGTTGCTCTTGCCCGAGGATGCCCAGAACTACATTTCTAAAATATACTCTGGAAAACTATCAGCCATGAATGATCTCCTGTTAGCTGAAAACTCAGAATTAGCTAAGAAACTTTTAGATTTGGTTAAGCGTGTTTCCAATGAGAACAAAGATAAATTAAGGAAATTAATAGCTGAGCAACCCCAAGAAGTCATTCGCTTTATTAATGGCTTGGAAGAGATAATCATCCCTCATCAATTACTCAATGAACATCGAAAGAATGTTGAAAGAATTCATTTACAATTTGACGCCCCAGAATATGTTGATGGCATGATCAAAGGATATCAACCCATCTTTAACATTGCGTCTCAGAATAAGGTTGATGAACTAAAAGTCTTCTCCTCCATTGCCGCCCTCCTTCTTTCCGGCTCACTCGCTCTCATGCTTTTGGATGGCGGAACAGCTTCAGCCCTCACCCTTGCCACTCTGGGCGGCACGCCTTCATCAGCGATCCTGGCCGATCTTGGAAAAGGTGTTCCCGGGATCATGATGCTTGGGGCGATCCCCGCTCTTCGTAATGCACTGTCAGACTTAGCGAGGACTGCCCCTGTTCTCGTTGAACGTTTGTTTGATTTTTCGTGGTTAACAGGGGCTGCGCCGGCAGAAGCGTTGAATGGAACATTGTGGAGTGCCGGCGCTGCCCCTTCAACCGCCCTGCTGGCCGGGGTTGGGAAAAGTATCTCCGGCCTTGCGATACTTGGCGTGATGGTGCCGATGGCGGCGGGGATGGAATTACCGAAAAATCTCAAAACCGTCTTGTTTAAGGATCAGGATCTTTCCACGCAGCCATTGTTCGCGCTGCTTATCAAACAAACTTTGAACAGCTTCCGTAATCTTTTCAGCCACGGGGGGGTGAATTCGGATAACGACGATTCCCGAATGTTTGGAGGGGATAAAGTTCAGGAAATCCCGGTCGCGGGTCAGAAGGATGGCCCTGGTACGTTCAGCAAGAAGAGCAATGTCCGTGTCTCTGGTGCGGAATTGGACGCGCCGGACATCATGTCCGAAAGCATCCAGCATATCTTCGGTCTGTCCGGGGATGTTTTCATCAATCAAGATCCGCATACTTTATTTACTCGCGAAAGCAATGAATTCTCGATTTCGCAATTGCAAAGCAGCAAAGTGAAGGGCAGCCCGGATGTGATTAAGAGTAAGCTTTGGAAAATATTCTTTGGAGATAATGTCAGCGGGGGAGACGTTCGCTTCAAGCAGCTCAAGGATATCGGAGACGAGGATTCTGGTTCCAGCGAAACATGGCTTGCCATGGCAGATTTTTGGATCTACGCTTATCAACTTTTCAAGAGAATTTCTCATTTACTTTTATCTCCTTTCGTTTTCGTCACCAAGAATATCACAGCTTTTGTGTTAAGTCAAAATCTCCTTTCTCTTATAGCCCTCTCCGCCCTCATTGCCCTTATCCAGCTCGCCATTCTGCTTTTCTCCGGCGATACAACCAGCGCGGTTGGTTTGGCCAGCGTGCTGTCAGCAGGATTCTTCTTCACGCCATTTGGTATCAAGCAATTCGCGACCGATGAAAAAAGAACTGGCAGCATTGCTCAAGGCCCATCAATCATAGGCCAGCTAAAGGACCAGGATGTTCAGGTCCGGGAGAAGGCATACGCTACTATTAAAAGCGATGGTTGGTCCTTCGCCAGCACAGAACTTCTTAAGGCGTTGGTTGACAATCTTTCCATGGATTACAGAGATAGTTTAAAAGGGCCGTCTCTTAAAAGCGCCATTATGCATGCATCTGGGTCCGTATCCGGCCGGCAGTTTATTACCGAAGACTTCATACAATACATCATTGATCAGTTTGTTATGAATTATGATTCAGATACAAAAGGAGGGTTCAAATGGGCGTTTCTTCACTTTGTAGTGATAAAAGATACCCTGCGCGAATCCCACTTAAAGAGCATCCTGGAGTTGTTAAAGCATCCCGATTATCAAGACTCCTATTGGTATGGAAATAAGATCCATCCAGTCGAAGCGCTTTTAGGCGCTCTCGAGAACGAGACAGGAAAACATAAAGAAATATTCACAGCAGCTCTTTTAGGGGCGGTCATCCGCATGGCCAGGGAGATCCGCAATCCAAGGATGATTGAACGTGTCGGGGTTTATTTCAACTGGCATAATCAAATGAGTTTTGATTTAGCGAACAAGGAACTGATTTTTGATCTGCTTAAGGAGCCCGAGTTTAGCCTGATCGCGGCCAATATGTTCGTCGCAATGTCATTTGAACATCAGAAGATCCTGTCCAATGACGATATCGTAACCCGCTTAATATTGTATAAAGAAATATTCGAAAAGACGCAGAGTAAAGCTCAGCAGAAACTTTCAACCCCTAAGGAGGAGGAACAACTGGACGCGATCACAAAAGTGATCTACGCATTGATCCATACTTTATATCCCGTTGCTATTAAAAATAAAGATTTGATGCAAATGATAATAGAAATGTATAAGCTTCCGCCGGATTCCGAGAGCTTTATATCTGTCAATAGCAAATATGATAGGTTCAAAGGGGATATCAAACAATTGTTTAAAGGCGTTCAGGCGGATGAACGAGGATTAATTACCATCCTCCGGGCTTTTGATATCGATGAATTGGATTTGGTCATACATCTTATCGAAATGCGTGCTGCGTTCGGTGAAGAATTTATGAAGCGGCGGATCTTTAATTATCTTGATCTGATGGCAAAGGCAAGAAATCGGCATAGCGTAGCGTTGACACTTGGCTTGACACAGCTCGCCGATAGTTTTAAAGGGATTGAAAATCCCAAAGATGAAAGACGAAAATTCATGAGGGTTGGATTGCAGTTGATCGCTATCGCTAAGGCAGAGCCCCAAGATGAAGATTTCTTTTTTAGAGGCCTCTGGCGTTATGCACCAAAGACCGGAAAACTCGGCAAGCTGATCGATGAGTTAGGCGCCTCCTTTGTCGCCGATCATCTCAGTGATCTGCATGATTATTATGCAGCCGGATTAAGTGACGCGGAAACATTATTAGAATTCGGCGAAATTGACGTTGAGTCTCTTAAGAGAAATTGGACAGAGTATATGGAGATAGTATTGCTCTATGCTGAAGAGGATTTGTCTGGAATGATTTATGGAAACAAAAAAGCTCAGAAAAAAATATTCGGCCCTCGCAAGGGAGTTGTGAACTTAATAAGTGAGCTTGGGGATCAAAAGAATTTTGATAGTGAGAAAAGAGTTTTAGGTCTCGTCAGAAGATTACTTGAAAATACCCATCCTGCGCACCGAAGCAGCATGCTACCGAATATCTTGTTCTACGGGCATTTGGCCGAAAAACCGGTCAAGGAACGCCCTATCGAATGGCTGGAGGGCATCAACAAGTTTATCTATGATATTGGCCTTCGATTCTATGATATAGACCAGACATATCTTGGATATCATGATTTAGAAAAGCTGATCCTGGAAGCCGCCATGACCAGAAATATCGACCGCTCTTTAGTCGAGAAGACCATTATTTTCTTAAAAAATTACCATGAACTCTCAAAGATTAAAGACATATTAACTGAAGAGCTTTATACGCTTCTTAAAAATCGCAGCGATCTTCCACAAATCATCAAGGATTTGGAACAACTCTATATCATCTTTAAATTCCGTTCTCAGGGATCTCAAGGGAAGCAAAATAATGAAAACTCTACATTCAAGTTAGAATATCTGCCGCTTACGCTAAAGATCGAGCTCTTTTTACCCGGCTCATTGAGATACATGACTGATCTATTGGCGGCTTCCGATTCTACCAAGCCTCTTGAGCGGATTCTGACTTTTACAATAGGCATCCTCAAATATGAGCCTTCCTATCAAGCGCTCTCTAAATTTATTCAAGATATTTTGGCCTCCGCAAGCCAAGAAGGAAGAGAGATCGAACTGGGAATGATGATAAAGATCGTTGAGATCATTTCAGTTATTTCTTATCCAGCAAACGATAAAATTCTGAATTTTTCAGCTTCTTTAGATGAAATTACTATTATGACGAAACTCAAGGATACTCTGCATAAGGTTAAACAAGATTGGCAAGCAGACAGAATCTATGAAGAGTTTAGAGATATCTATTTTGCCAGCCTTGTTAAGAAGGAAATCGATAATAACAGAGCGGTCGCATTTCTCGAAATGCGATTCAAGGGTAAAAACATTGCCCTGTTAAGCGCCTTTTTATCACATAAAGATAACAACTTCTTTTATGATCCCGAATGGGACAGCATTGCCCGGAAGATTATCGAAGAGTTGGGGATTGAAGTGTATTTAGTTCTCGTCAACAGGATAATCATTGCGAATCCTTTCTTTGATACATGGGGGAAGTTAGAAGAAGTCAGTAAATTTTTAGAAGTCATATTTGAAGAATTGATTAAGTCTCCCGACATCAAAATCTCATCTGATGTTTACCGGGCTTTGGCCAAGGGCATGTACGCGATCAGACCCGATGACAATGCGCACAAGGTGTCCGTGCAAAGAGGGCTATTTAAGATCTTAGCGAACCAAGCCACGGACCAGGAGCATTGGAAAAAGAATAATTACGATCAGGCACCCTTTGCTTGGATCTCCAAGCTAAAAGATGAAAAGATACCTCCCGCGGCTTTCTTTGATGTTTTGCGTTTGATCGCCATCGCCAGCGCCTTACAAAGTGAGGAAGAGATCAAACGGTTTGCTTTCCGGTTTGCCGACCATTTCGATGTTGATTTAAGCCGGGAATTAAGTATGACAGCTTCCCTGGAAGATGTAGCCTTACGCTTAGGCGAACGGTCCTTCATCAGAATCCAACCTCCAAGAGCGGATGGCCAAAAAACCCAATTCATATTTCTTTATGAAAAATCTTTCTTCCATGAATCCTCTCCGGTGGCAGCTGCCAAGGCGGAATATGATGGAGCTCAAAGAATAAAAGACATTCTCCCAGGTGTCATTGGCCATATCACCTGGGACAGAAATGCCCACTGGGTCGCTTATGAAGCGGACTGGAGGGCCCTTATTTATCCAACCGATGATTTAAGAGGCATTTTAACTCCGGAAGAGATTAAGGAGATGTTAAAAGAAACTCTCCTGAGGACCACGTATGAGATCTTGAGCCTCTTGCGCCAGGGCCAGGCTTACACCATCATCACCAAACTCATCCACAGTCATTGGGTGGTCAATAACCGCAATGAGACTGTTGAAGGAATGAGACAGTTCATTCCAAATTTTGGGACGGACGTTGGCAGTCGTATCGAAGGACGCTATATCCGGCATTTGCCGGAAAATATGATTCACACCAATATCCGGGCTTGGTTGGGATTCTTTGATTTTGAACACATTGTTGAATTCCCGGCAGACATGATCAAGCATGCATTTTTCTGGAGCGTTTTTGAGACTTCGCTTACCATCATGTATGGAGGATACAACAATGGTTTAAGCGATGAAGATATCCTGGATGTTTTCACCTCAATCCATGCTGGGGATAAAAAGTTTGATTCTGGCCGCAACCTCTTTAGCAATCGTGAACCTTTAGAAAGGCTCTTGAGAGCCATGCGCGGCGATATTAATCAGATTGAATCATCTGAATACATGCCGCTCTACGAATTTATCCGCGATCACATGCCGGTCAGTCAGGAGGTCATACCGCGATATGTCTTCTTATCTGATAATGTTTCACATGACCAAGATAGATTAGAGATCCAGACAATCATCAAGCCTAACGTTAACATCATCATTCCCACTCTCAAAGACATCCATGAAGTTAACGGACATAACGGCCATCCTGGTCCTCAGGAGATGCCGGCGATAGGCCTTATATTACCGGGTAATGTCGAATTTAAATCTACTCTGATTCAAGGTCTTCACTCTCTTGACAATAAACCCGGCGCGAAAGGATTGAGGGATGCGACTCTTAAGAAGATGGGATTAATTGACGTCAGAGATCTTAAAGACGGCCATTTAGATCTTAAGAAAATTGAAGCCGGGATCATTCGGGATTCTAATGGCAAGAACGGCAAGAAGCCTAACGGAAAAGGAACTAACTTACACGCTGACTTTGGGCTTATCGGCCTTCTGACGCTGTTAGCGTTTGTAAAGTGGCTTGCGTTGACCAGGGGAGACTTGATCGCGCAGGGAATTAGCTTCTTGGTCGCCAGCGCCCCAGTCCCCAGCTTATTGACTTATCTCACACCTTCTTTAGCCCTACTGATGTCAATCAATTTCAATTCCCACCCCGAAGTTACAAAATGGGCCTATTACATCTTGTCTGCAATCTGGTTCCTGTATTACCTAATCAAAGGATTGCGTCAGTATCTTGAGTTTAAGCGAGAAAGTGCAATTCCAGAACATGCCTCTGCAAAGTTTAAGGAAGAACTCAATAGTAAAATTGCATTGCTCTTTAAGGAAAGTCGCAAGAAGGACATTGCATTTACAGTAGCGAAACTGCTTAACGGGTTCAAGGATATGCATGAGTTGAAATTTAATGACCAAATCACACCTTTGCAGGCTGGCGAAATCCTCGTGCGTAACGATTTCAAGATGGTTGTAGTTTATAACGCTTACGGCTATGAATCGGTCAGCATAGAGATTGTATTCGAAGGGATGTCTGTTAAGTTTATATCCCATGAAGTTATTAACCTTAAGGAGTATAAAAAAGTCAAGGGCGTCAGTTTATTTAATATCGCGTTTGGCATTGCGGCGATTGCCCTCCTCGCCCAAACCCTCTGGGCTCTGATTCAGCCCGAGGCTATCCCCGCTCTCCATAATGCAATGTTAGGTTTAGCGGGGACTGCCCCTGTTCTCGCTGAACGTTTATTTGAATTTTCATGGTTAACAGGGGTGGTGGTGGGGGCGGTGGGGGCTCTGGCGATGGCAATGAGCTCAGATGATGAAGGCAAAGATCATAGTCGTAAAATGAAAGCCTTCCTTGATTCTATTGGCAAGAAGGAACTTTTTGGCGAAATAATCAGAGTATTGGCGAAAGATGGGGTCTTGTTGGCTGCCAGCGATGATATCAGTACCTCTCTCAATCTGCAGGCTAGGTTGAGAAAATTTGGAACAGTATTAAAAGATTCTAATAACTTTGATACCTATTTCCAGAAAACGAGCACAAAGAGATCGCCCGTTCAAAAGTCAGGCGGCAACCAGGCCCTTGCGACGGTAGACCCGATAACTGTTCTCTTATTCATGGTTCTCAGCGGTATTGCTTATCTGTTGATGAGAGAAATCACCCGCGGCATGACGTCACCTTTGGATAGCGGACGCATCTTGATTTCCTTGCCCAAGGATAACGACGCAAGATACGCCGCCATCGCTGCCATCGATTCCAAGAAAGCCGAAGAGATGCATGCGGCGCACGAACTCATCCGCAACCCCGAAGACGCCAGCGCCCGCGAGATATTGGCAACTATCAACGGCAACAAACAATGGGAACTCCTGGCTTCACGCTTCCCTGACCGCGAAGATAGAGTTTTTGTCGGCAATCCCGCGGATATCATGGGCCGGGACTTCACCATCGTTAAGTCGCTGGAACGCGACGAAGATTTCATGCTGCTTTTATTCATGGCCTTTGGGTTAAAAGATTTCGGTGCCCGTAGTGTCAAGATCATCACCAGCCGGTCTGCCGCCGAGAACTACAGTATGGCACTGGACATCGTTTCCGAGATTGCCGGCGTTTATTTGGCAGATGATGTCTTATTCGAACAAAAGCTGGTTGCTTTTGTGCCTGAAAGTTTCGAATTGACCCATTATCGCACTGTTGGCCACCTGCATGATCTTCTGATCAATGCTAAGAGGCACTTGATGTCCTTCATTTCCCGGACCGCCAGAGTGTTAGGGGTAAAGGTGCATTATAAATTCAACAACGCTATTTCCACATCTGTCTATTCTGAAAAATTAAAGCAAGCTTTGAAGACCAAGAAAAATATCGCGAAGAACCTCCCCAATACTGAATTTCGTGAGATCAAAGTCTCAACACTCCAGGGGCCAACATCTTTTGTCCGAAAAGTTCCGGAAAATGTTAGTGAAGCCCGCAACCTTATCATTCATACCCCGCGCACCAATACCGGATATGCTGAACTTTTCTTAACTCTCAACCAATTACGCCGGCAGGGGGCCAAAAAGGTCTCGGTCCTGTTGACCTTCATGGGTTATGCCCGTCAACACTGGCCATATAAACTGAAATCCAAAGATATATTAAAGAAGATCATGCCGGAAACAACGCAATCCGTTAACAGCGCCAAGGCCATTCTCACGCTTTTAAGCCGCTTTACGGATACGGTGATCACCATCAACGCCCACTTTGCCGACAGGGCTGGCATTTATCACTTCCCCGGCGTTAAGAATCTTCGCATCATCAACTTAAATGCCTTTGACGCGATCGTTGAATACTACATGAAGAAATATGATCTTAAGAAGGAAGACATCATCCTCATGGGGCCAGACGATGGGGTTTACGCCTACATTTTGGATACAGCGAAACGTTTAGAGTTCGCGACTCTGGAAGATTATTCTCAACCCGAAAATGTTGCCGGCAAGCCTGTCTTTTCCAAATTAGATTCACTGCGCCGGCGCTTGCAGGATTGGTATGATCCTAAAGTCATCGAACAAAGATTTCTCTCATCGACTAGACCCGAACATGATCTGGCACGGGCCCTCAAGATCCTCAATGTTCAGGTGGCCCATATGGATAAGAAACGGTTAAGCTCAAATGAGGTCACCATGGCTTTGCCGGAGCGCTTTAAAGGAATGAATTTTGAGGGCAAGACCGTTATCATTCTTGATGACATCATTTCAACCGGTACGACCATGATTAAAGCGGCGGAAACTCTCAGGCGTTTGGGTGCAGCTCGCGTTCTTGCCGGCGCAGCCCATGGCCAGTTCGCAAGCCTTGAAAGTTACGAAAAGATGAAAACCTACTTCGATAATGTGGTGGCCACCGACTCTCTGGACCATCCGGCCGAAAAGGTTTCTTTAGCCCCGATCATCATCGAACGCGTCGCGCACGCGCAGCTTAAGACTGATGAGAGCCGCGGCAAAGTTCCGGCTGCGGATGAAAATAATAATCACAACAACTCCACAACCCCCTTAAACGGCTTTGTGGCAACGCCGATGGGGTGGGAGGTTTTTGTCATGGTATTACCGATCCTGGCGGCTGTTTTGGCTAAAGATCTCATTAAACAAATACGCCAATATTTAAAAAATAGCAGTTTCCTTGATATCAATAAATTGGAGAAATTTGCGAAAGGAGCTGAGCCTCTTAACGATGAAAGAATGATTCCGGAACTTGAAAAAGGATTTGGTCAATATCTGGCGCAACAGATCACAGATTCTCATTGGATTGGCACTGGCGTTCATCCAACATCAGATGCAGTTTTATTTGTTGGCATAAAAGATAAAGTTGGTTTTAAGCATTTCGCAGCCTGGCCAGCCCAATTTGAATATGAAGTGACCCACGGTGACAAGGATATGATACGGACCAACATGATCTTTGGTGTCCATCGGGATAATGTCGTTAACGGAAAAGTCTATTCTTTGGAAGCCGAAGAGATCTTGAGAGCCGACAAAATTGCCAAAGGCAGTTTGAGAGGAACGCTATTCGGTCATTTTAAGGACCAAGCAGGGTTGCTTCGTATTGATCATCCAAGCGAAAAAGATGATTTTATGAATATTGTCAACGTTCATGCGGCGGACGATTATGATTCTGCCTTAAAAGAACAAGTTATCAAGCTTCTCGAGTTTTTAGTTATTTACTCCGGATTCAATGAAAATAAAAATTTGACTCTTAGTATGCCAATTATTAAAGCTGTAGCTCCTTCTGGAAAATCATTCTTCAAAACACAATATACGATCGGTGAATTCTTACGATGGGCCAGAGGTGAAATGGACACAAATAAAAACAACTTTACTCTCCCCGTCTTCACCGCGTCTCTTATGTTCGCGCCGATGTTGACTGCCGGAAGCGTGGCTGTCGGTGACATGATCGTGGGAATTGTTGTGATTAGTATGATCGTTTTTGGTGTTATTTGGCTTACGTTTGAACTAGCAAGAATCTTGCGGGAAAGCAAGCAGGTGGGCCGTTTCATTGATGTAAGCGGTTTAAAGGATATTGTCTTGACCGAAGACCTTGCCCTGCAGTTTGCGCCAAGAAGGACAAGGGAAACCTTTTCCCAGCCGAAGATCGAAACAACATTCTTTATATCAAAGGATGATACAAGCAAGATCCACAGCCTTGGCTTAAGCGAAATTCAATTTGATGCACGGCAAACCCGCTTGATCCCGCCGTCATTTACGGGCTTAAAGATCACAGGTCTTAAAGAAGGCCGCTACACGATTGCATTTTATAATTTGCCTCTCGCGCAAGGCCCGCCACTTTATTCCCATGATATTGAAGTTGCCAGAGATCAGAACGAAATTCAATTCAATCTTCCATCGATCAAATTCCAGCCGAATTCATCCATTATTTTCCGGATCATCGATCAGGCCAACAGCAAAGCGGTTTACGAAACTAAGGCCATCCGCTTAACCGTGTCTGTTCCGCAACCGCTTAAGAATTTAACCGTCTTAGAAAGAATATTCTGGCGCATGGTTGATATCGTCTTCGCCGCGTTTGGTTTGATCTTAACCGGTATTCAATATATCAAGCTCAAGCGGTATATGTTGCGCAACGGCGAAAACAAAGTATTTTTTGTTCAAGGCCGCTTTGGTTTGAACTTAAAAGTCTTCAGAATTTACAAATTCCACACCCTCAAAGAAGGGCGTTTGGTGGCGGGCCCCTATAGCCAGGAGATGAAAGAAACCGGCAGTGATGAATTCCCACAAGCGGTTAATCTCCTTATTGGCAATATGACACTCGTCGGCCCGCGGCCGCTCGTTGAGCAGGCCATTCACTCGCTCAACTCAACGTATCAAGGATTTTATCGGGCCGTTAAAACAGGCATTTTTGGAACTTATGGAGCGCTGACCGGGCCTGGCCTTGGGCTGGTCTTCAATAACGAGGGCAAGGGCACATCGTTAGATTTAGCCAAAGGGCACGTCTTTTCTGATGCGGGCCAGCATCCCAAACTCTTGAATCACATCTACGATCTGCAACATCGAAATATCAAATATGTCGCCACTCTGCTCTGGGAAACATTCCTGAAGATCCTGGAAAACAGGCGTGAACTTAAGAGACAGAAAAAATGGGCGCAGGATGATTTGATGAATTTGGTTCGTGCGTATTTTAAAACAGAGAAGAAGTTGAGCATCATGGATGTTGGCGCTGGATATGAAAACACATTCTTAAATAAGTTGAGCATGGTGCCAGGGGCCAACGAGGTTTTTGGCCGCATGACAGGGATTGATATTGAAAGGCTTCCCTATTCTCCGTGGGGAGTTGAAGAGGCGTCTTTAAAACAAGCGGCTGCGCAGAGTAAATATCGCAACCAATTTGATATTGTAACGTTCAACGCGCCGGAAGGGTGGATGCGCCCCGAGATCGCCGTTCATTTCAATGATGTGTTAACACCGGGCAAAGCCATGGTTGTTATCCGGCTCAACAAGAAAGACTACCTTCAACTGCCCAGTTATTTCCTTATGTTAAGACGTTCAGGGTTCAGGGTCAGATTTACCAAAATGATCCGGAATTATCCTGATTCCGAATTGGCCGATAGCCCGTATCTGTTGATTGCTTTCCGGCCAACCGAGAGCCGGTCAAATGACACCAATCTCCTCGCCCTTTCTACGCTGGACTGGTTCGTCCTCGCGGCGCTGGCGATCGTTGTGGCGATGAGTGTGATCATGGTCAAGGCCGATCGAAGGCCCGCAGCCGTCAAAACACTTTTAGATTCCTTAATCGCTCAAAATAAACAAGCCCAAAAAGCTAACGAGGCAAAAGCAGACGAAGAACAACAATATTTCAGCAAGAGGAATAGATCGATAAGCTATACGTTTTATTTGATATTCCTGGCTTTCTTGTCTTTTGTCAGCGGATTCTTAGGGTATCAAAGCTATAAGCAGTTCAAAGACGCCATGCCCGAGCAGAGCCGTAAGAATCGGGTCCGCTCCGATAAGGGCAGCAATCTCTACGGCGTTGCGGATATTATCGGCATCGCCCTTCTCCTGGCCGCAGCCCTGGTGATATTCGGGTATATGATTTTCCAAGTAAAGCTGTTAAAGAAGATGATCCTGAATCTTAAACAGGGTTATTTACGGACCTGGGCTATGGGTCGATTGGATAAACTTCTATATCGCGGCAATCGACCCGCGGCCAATGCCATCAAGGACATAGCGATCTTGGAACAAAATGAAGACTTTTGGATGGATGCAAACCTGATGTCGAAATCGCATAGAAACATATCGATCGATCCTCAAAAATTAGCATCGCTTGATGATCTCACGCTCGAGATACCCAAGCTTGTTAAAGAAACAAAGAGCGGCTATTTAAAAATATACCTTTTGAATATCTTCATCTTCATAGCTTCACAACAAAATCAGGCTGCACAAGGGGTTGTTGATAAACTTGTTCTTCAAGTCCCAGACTTACTCAAATCAAAACATCGGACCGTTCGCGCGCAAGCCTTAGAAATATTACGCCGGGCAATTGAAATGGGAAGCCAGGTGAGTTTAAAGATTATTGGAACAGACAGTTTTATAGATGCGTTACAGGAGATGATTCCGCAATACGGATCTTACAACCAATATATTCAACAACTATTTGATGCGCTTATAGCGAAAGACATTCCATTGGCAACAAAGGTCTTGATACAGTTATTGTTATCAGACATTGAAGATTCTCAAAGTTTTGCTAATAATCGGTTAAAAAATCTATTGATTAAAGAGAACCAACAGGTTGTCGATTTCGTAGTGAAAACCTATCACAATCTGGAAAATGAATCGAATAAAGCAAAAGTGTTGAAGTTGCTGTTGTCGGTTCACGAGAAGAGCGGCGGATACCTGCTCAACACTCTTGAGAAACTTGTTACTGAATTAAAAGATCAGTTTAAAAAGGCGAGATATAGAAATCTTAAAGTAGTAACGTTAGGCGCATTGTTAAGCATTGCTAGGAATAGTCGTTTCGCCCTCAATGCCTTTTACGAACTTGCTCCAGAAATACAAAAAATAATTTACACATCAAGATATGAAGGTTTTGTAGAAGAAATACTCGAAATATTATCGACGGAGGGAAATAGCGCAGCGGGAGTTAATGAATACAGAGAAAATGAATCTTTAGCGATCAGCGCAATCATTGGGATTGTTTTGACATCCAGGGATGGCTTATTGGTTGATTGGGATGGTAACTTTAAAGATATTAAAGAAGAAAGTGAAAAAACATTCGATAGCATTGTGCAATATTATTCTCTCGAAGTTGACTCAAGAACAAAGCATCCTAAAACGCCGCATATAACGCAAAATGGTTACCTCAATGCTTTTGTCGATCCCGGTGGTTTTGGCGTAATTATTTACGCGGCTTATCTGGTGGCCCTTGCGCTTGCTGCCGGGGTGACGGTCTATCGTCTTGTCAAGATCCTCAAATCCCTGCGCGAGGGGCGGAATCTCGGGAGATTCATCCGCGCGCCGGCAGGACAGGCAGGCGCGCCGGCGGGCGCGGCGCTAGAGATATTTGCGGAGTTCTTCGACAGAAATGCTGGCGCCGCGCAAGATGGATTGCAGGGTGCCGGGTTTGAGGGTTTTGTTGCTGTGCAGGGGAACAATGCAGCGCCTGGAAAAATCAATCCGGTGACGCATGATGACGTGGGAACCACTCTGGCGTTTAACAAAAAATCCGCACTTCGTGAGAGCGCGGATCATATCTTTACCGGATATGCGTGGAAGTTTCGTCATACGTTGACTTCAATTTCTCTTAATTCAACCGCCACATCCGACTTTGGTATGGGAAGTTCATCATCCTTCAGCGACCAGACATACAGCTCGATGGCTTCTTTTGCGTTAGCCAGCACTTCTTCCACGCTCTCGCCCTCGGTCACGCAGCCCGGTAATGCGGGAACATGGGCGCTAAAACCGGTGGCTCCGTTAGCCGCTTCGGATTCAATCACAACCTTAAATCGTCTTGTCATGAGTCTGCCTCCTTTCGATTCAGAGAATACCACAGCTTTAGATGGAAGTCAAAGCGCGAATCACCAATCTCTCCTCACTATCTCCGGCCTGGCGTGGGTGGTATTGGCTATTGCTGTCGTCGCGGCGATCGTCAAGCGCCAGGCTATCAGGCAGTTCATGTCCAGCTGGAAATTAACTTCAATGAAAAAAGCTGACAAGATCTTGGGCCATGCAATCATGGTAAGAGAAACATACACTCAAGAAACGGTTATGCCGAGAAATAACAAGATCAAATTGCCGCCCCTTAATAAAGTCGGATGGAATTACGCAGACGAAACGTTAGCATTTGATTTAAGCGTTGCCGCCGAACTTGTCCAGACATTTACCGAACGGCCGTATACATATAACGAAGGCATTCATGCCACCGGCATTCTTCAAAATGGCATCCGTAATCTTCGCAATCTTAAAGAAAAAGCCGAATCCTCCCCTTATGAAGAAATTGTCTTGGGGATCTCTAATCCGGATCGACTAAAAATTGAACGTTATGCTGGCCGGATTGTAGTCGCTATTAAAACAATCGCTGTGGTGACAGGCTTTGTGCTGTTTATTGTTTTTCTTTCTCCTGAATTGAAAATGCAAACCATTCTTGAATACAGTCCTTGGCTATTGTGGCCTTGGGGCATTATTGTACTGTTGGGTGCGGCGAATTTCTTCTACGACCTGATCAATGTCGGCGATGAGGAAGGGACGCCGATAGCTTACGATATTGGTCAAGAATGGGCCAAACGGCAAATCAGGCTAGCTTTAAGACCTCTGGAGCAATGGATCGAAATTCTATCGCGGCATGTAGAGAAGATTTATGATCTCATGCCGGAAGAAAATCCATTGGCCTCCGGTTTCGAAAAAGCTACGGAAAAGATCCGTTCGATCATGACGGAGAATAGGGCCCGTTTATTGCCATTATATTATATTCAGAATGGCAAGAAGAATTTCTTTAACCTTAAATGGTCTGACGCGGGGAGACAATCCTGGGAGATAAACATTTTCAACACTCAAAACCGGCATGGCATTGCTTTATCTTGGAAGGAGCAGTCTAGAGAGTTGACAGTTACTGCAGAAGACAGAAAGACCTCTACTCAAGTCACTGTTCCTTGTCCCGATGATCCGCTGCGAAGCATTATTTTTGACAGAAATACTTCTCTCATCAGGATCCTATTGGACCTCCAAGTCTACAGAGAGCTTTCCGGGAAGAATTTTGAGAAATTCCTAAGAGACCGCACTCAAAGAAAAATCATTTCAAATAAAGGATTTGTTTATGAGATCAGCGGTGTCACATTGCGCGCCGACGTTCTGGGATTTGTCCTTTGGGCCGTCGGCGCGCTAGCGGCGATCTATTTTAGCGTGGTGAAGATCCTCAAAGCCCTGCGCGAGGGGCGGGCAAACCGGATCCGCGCGCCGGCGAGGGCTTTTGTTGGGGCTTTTGCCGCCGCGCTGCAAAAAATGGGTACGGCAAAAGCCCCATCGGCAGAAATATTTAGAACCCATCTCATAAATACCTTTTCTGTCACCCCCGAAATTTTTAACCTGCCTGCCGGCAGGCAGGTCGAGGGGTCTTATTCAGCGATATTAAGATTCCCGCTTAAAGATTGCGGGAATGACATTTATGAGATAGCTTTTACTTATTTTGAATTGTCCAGAAAATCTTCAGGGGTAGAGGCAAGGATAAATTTTGATGCCGTATCGAGAAGACAGGATGAGAAGGGCGAGACCTTACTTGTGGCCATACGAGATGTCTCTGAGCTCCCGAATGATTTGGGTCGAAGTCTTTCCTTTAGGAAGAGCCCCTTTGCAGGAGCCGAGGAGGCGATCGGCAGCGCTTTTGGCGGATTTAGTTTGCCGCGGGGGGAATCGAATCGCTCGCGTCAGTTTGATCATGTCTTGCAGGGTCGTCATGATGGTACTCCTTCCGAGTCAGAATATACATTAGCTTACAATGCAGGTCAAGGTGATTCTATATCTTTAAGGGGAAGTCAAAACGCGAATCCAAATCATAAATCCCTCCTCGCCCTCGCCGGGCCGGAGGCCGTAAGCGTTTGGATCTATGTCGGTATTATGGCGGCCCTGGCGGTCGCGGTATTTTACCTGGCTTACCGCCAGGGCCGCTTGAATGATTCTTCAGGCCGCCTGAACAAATTCGGCAGGGGAATTTTAAGAATTGGGAATCTCTTCGAGGGTTATCTTTTTGAAGGCGTTTTTGTCCCCGAGCGTCTTGAGGGCGTCGAGCACCTCGATGCCGGAAAGCCGTCCTTCGGCGTCGTAATCGGCGGCAATACCTTCAGCAATGTGCTTGGTCGTTACGGGCGTTTCCTTAAACATAATATAGAGCGCGTCAACGCTCGGGTCGTAAGTGATTCGCATAGGTTTTCCTCAAACAAAATCTTTTTTGCATTCGAGTTTATTCAACTCGGAAGCCGTCCATTTCTCAGTTCGGATAGTCGTAATAATTTCATCGTCTCCGGCGCCCCGGATGTAGCCCTGCAGCTTCGCGTGAGCGCTGAATCGAATGGGCTTCATCATGGCAATGAGACTACCACAGTTTTCAGCATAAGTCAAAACACAGGAAAAGTTAATCTCCTCTCCCTCGCCGGGCCGGTGGGCATTTTGATAGCGATCGGAATGGCCTTGGCCGCTGTCGCGTCATATGTGTACTTTAAATCGAAATTGAGAATAGTGTCATTGCGAGCGCAGCGAAGCAATCTCTTACTCCTTTCTCCCTTCTTCTTTCGTATCACGTCCCACATCCTACGTTTTACGTCCAACGTCTCACGTCCTTCGCCCCTCGTCCTTCGTCTCGCGTCCATCGCGGTCATCCTCATCCCTCTGCTCTCCTGGCTCGTGGCGCAAGTGACGGGAGACTCGACGGCAGGCGTGTTGGCGGCGGGGGTAGCAGGGGTAAGTTCAATGGTGATGACGAAAAATCTTTCGACAAAGGTAAAAAGTTTATACGAATCTTTAAAAGAGAGGATTGTCGGGAATGCTGATCTCGCCAAACAACTGAGCGCGCTCGGATTTAACCCGGAAAAAGTTGTACGACAGTTATTTATAGATGCTCACCGACATTATCTTTACCCATTTCAATATAATGATAGCCTGGCTGATCAAAGACAGTTAGTACTATTAAAAGCTTATTATAGGTTAATCATTCAACGGAAAAAAGCAGGGCATGATCACACTATGACGCTGTTGACGATTGGCCTGGGAAGTATTCCCAAAGAATCTGAAATCTCTCTTAGGAGCTTTTATGATGCTTTAGCTGCAGAACATGAGAATCCTGCAAAATGGACCGTACGGTTTTACGGTATTGACAATCAGCCCGATCTCATTACGACAGCGAACGAAAAATTTACATCATCGGTTGTCCATGATATTGCAAAACAATATTTTGGTGATGATATCACTCCAGGAGCTTTACTCGTTGACCTTCGTGAAGCGAATGCATATGACCACAAAAACTTGTGGAAACAGTTATCAGGAATCCAGGCAGATGTTATTTTTGCCCGATATATTTTCTATGCCAATACGAATACTGTGCTCGGGTTGTTAACCCGCGAAAATGAGTTATCGGCATTCTCCAACGCAGACGAATCCGAAGCCTATATAAATCTCTCCCGATTGTTGCGGCCGCTTATAGGAATCAGTAATATTTTTGATCTTGTTGGCAAAACATCAGCCAATCATCAGTTTGGGACGTTGATGATTCTTGAGCCCATCGGCCATGGTAGTTTTATGATCTCTTCTGAAAGTGATAACTCAACATTTTGGAAGAGCATTCGACAAGTTTATCTTTCTCCAGGAATCCGATTATTAACAACGCCAGTGCTTGTCCATGAACTTCAGGGAATTGATAAGCAGCTTGCTTTGGAGGTTGGCTTTGCGGCAGAAGATCTAAATCCGTTCGGGACAGGACTGCTTCACCTCGTTGATAAGAATGCCCTGAGAGGAACGACGATTCGCGACTTACAAAGGTCCATACGATATTCCATGGTCCCGCGTGAACCATATTCTACTCTTCGTTCTGAAACGCCACTATTTATTTGGATCATGCTCATAAACGTGATTGCTACTATCGTCAACCTTATTGTCTTCAGAAAAGAAATTCGCTTGGCTATTCGGGATATTCGTGCCTATGGATTCTTCCGAAAAAAAGTCCCCGAACCCAATGCGCCTTTGACATTTGATGTCGGTCCGCAGAAGCCATGGTCTTATGAGAATAAGCAAATCCTTTTGGTTGTGATCGACGGGAACCGAGAATTAGAAAACATTAAAACACCTTTGCACGTTGATACGGTGGTCCACCTCAGAGATCATTACGGAGCCTACAAGAACAATTCCCAATCATACGGCCTCGTCGTGGCCACGGAAAAGACACAGTTTAATTACATGCACCAGTTGTCACCCCTGGGGCAAGATTTGTCGATTGTATTTCCTCAGCCATACATTTCTTTCAATTCAATCAATATGCCGCATGTCAAACCGACTCAGGACGTCAAACCTTTTGCCAACATTATATTGAGCGGAACCGTTTCGGAGAGCATATTGAATATCGTTTTGCAAACGATATTTCGCGATCTTAAAGTGTCCAGAAACTATCACTTTGCCGCAGAACTCATAAGCTACATGATTGAACATCCGACTTTAGAAGGGCATGTGGCATCCGTCCTTCAGTACTTAAAGCTCACACCTAAAAAAGAGGAAAAAGTATCCCTTTACGGCCATAGCGATTTTGCCGTTTATGTCGATGGGAAATTAATGCACCGGACATCCCATCGTCCTTTTGCTGCCATGTTTTACTGGTCAACGACCGAAGATATGGTCAGGCATTTTGAAGACACTCAAGACGACGGCCGCACGCCGATGACCATGAACAGCATCTTCTTCGTGGATTTCATCGCACTCGCGCTGGGCTTTATGAAAATGCTGGCTTGGTTAGCGCAAGTGAGGGGAGATCTCTTGCTCCAGGGAATTAGTTTATTGGTCACCAGTGCCCCAGCGCTCACACTCCATAATATTATATCCAACGCTTTTGTGAGCGCAGTCCCTATTTTCGTTGAACGTCTATTTGATTTATCGTGGTTAACAGGGACAGCGCTCCAGTCCCCAGTCCCCGGCTCTCCGGATACCCTGATCACCTTCTTCACTTCTCTCGCCTCAAGCTTCATGCCTCACGCTTCAAGCCTCATGCCGCAGGCAGCAAGTCTCTTCGGTACAGGGTTTATTTATCGGAGTAATTCCAGCGTCTTTGATGAATGGAATCTTAACAGGACATCAAAGGATTTGAGGACGTTCAATCCTAAGAGCCCCAATGGGCGGGAGTCGTTGGTTGGTAAAGACAAGCACAACACCTCGACATTGTTAAGCGTAAATCCCAGAAATGAGAAACGGGGGACAATGACGGACGGCGCGTATTCCCGGTCGCTGGCGGTCAAAACTTCGATTCGCTTCTTGGAGCGGGATGGGTCTATGCCGATGGCCAGAATTGTTTCGGGCGGTATCGTTGTCATGCTCGCGCCGGTATCGAGAACCATCTTAAGGATGCGTCTATCGCGCGGCCCTGTCAACAGGCTGTCGACAAGAATGATACTGGTTTTGGAATCGATGGGTAGTTTAGGCATGATTCGCCCGCAGAAATTGATAGATCAGGGCGGTATCTTTGGGCAGGTTATCTTCGGAATAATCGACCATGGCGAGGCCCTTATACGTCATAGATTTTTTAAGAATGTCGCTTTGACGGGGACTGTGCGCGATGAGGCGGCCGGTCAGCGGAGTGGTCGTCGACTTATCCATCTTATCAACAGCAATCAAGAGCCACTCTCTGTGTTTGAGAAATCGTTTTCGGATACTTTCAATATTCTCAGATCGAGTCTTCATTTCAAAACCTCCAATAGTAAAAATACAATAAATAAGATAATAAGTCAACCCGTAATTTCAGCATTCCGGGGTGAATACTCCAGTACCCTGCGCGCCGACTTTGGTCTTATCGGCATCCTAATGATCTGGGAGATGATCAAGTGGCTGGCGCTTGTTCGTGGCGACCTGATCGCAGGAGCCGCAGGGGGATTATTCACTATTGACTATTCACCATTTACCGATCTCGCTTCTCTTGCCGCAGGTCTCTGGTCTCATTTCAACCTAACGCTCCTCTCTGGTGATGCCGTTTCTGTGGCCGACGCTGACTCCATTGCCCACACCGCACTCCTCTCATTTTTCGAACCGACAAGACTTGTTATTTCCCTCATGTTCCTTGCTGGTGTGCTGATAATTTTAACCTTTGTGCTAGCCGTGATGGCGTTCGCAGAGAAATGGGATAATGGCGGAAATGAAATAAAAGATTTATTCCAAAAACCATTTTACTTACCGCTTACTAGATTAACAGAGACATCGGCAGGAGGGGTCCTGACAGGAAGTGAAAGGGCTTGGAGTTTCTTCAACGGCATAAAGATGAAGCTAGAGCTCATCCGGGAAAAACGAAAACTTTATCGGCGCAATGGCGATTATGTGCTGCAGAGTACTTCAGCGGAAAATATTGGATCAATCGCATCCTCTCGATCCCCGTACGCTCCGAAGGCCTTAGACTTATTAGAAGATGTTCTTTTTAAGCGGTTCCTCGATTTTGACGTTTATCGGTTAACAGTATTTGAAATTCTAGACGTTTTAGAATCACGACCTGATCTTATTAATACGAGGACCCTAAGGGCTTTAAGTCGAGTTTTACGTCAAAGAAATATGAATGACGAAGCGCGCAGACTTTCCGTGGTTGCTCTTTTAAATATTGTTGATTCCCAAGCAAAGCTCGCAACTCAAGCATTAACTTTTTTAAGAGAAGAAGGTCTAGAACTTGTCATAGCAAGAGCGATTGCCAAGAGTGTCATGAGATTTCCGGCACGCTCCACCATGCCGTCTGCCGAAGATCAGGCGCTGGCATCTTGGTTGCTTCGAGAACCACAGCCATTAGATCCAAATGCGGTGAGGCCTTCCGGGATCTCCAAGTTCCTTGGTCCATTTATTGGTCTGGGAAGCCAGGTTGTTTCTGTGGGGTCAGGGTTTGCGAAGAAGCCAGAACTGGGAAATGAATTCTCTCTTTTTGAATGGCGGGCTTTGAACCTTGGGGCAAATGTGACGATCTTTGAGCCAGGTTTAGAAGAAAATAATTCCTGGGTAAAGTTTAAGGGGGCGTATTGTACCTCTGAGATGGGTACTCTCACGATAATGCCCCCAGATAAATCCAGATTGGAAGAAACGGATTTGCCTCCTGGCTCTGTCGATTTGATCATTATGGAAAGCGTATTATCATCCTGGGCAGACGTCGATAATGATTTAATGAATATAGGTGATCTTGCAAAAAGAAAAATTCTCGCTACAGTCGCAAGGCTACTACGCAACGAAGGAGTTCTTATTACAGGCTTATATAATTTCTCAGTACGCATTGGTACGAAAGAGTGGGCTGATACAGTTCAACATTTTCAGCGTCTTGAACAGGAAGGTTATCAACTTGCGGAAATGGGAAGCGGTAGTGAAGTGACCCTGGAAACCCTTGCGGCAGTTCAAGCGCTAGGTAGAGAAGCTTATGATTACATGCCACCTCGCCGGACTTGGGCGGCTTATCGTTTAACGCCTTTGGAAAAAGGTCTTGCTCTTCACAATGAGATTGGTAACACCAATTTAAACAAAAATAATGATAACCGAAGAAAAGGCCTCTCCTTCTTCATCCCGCTTGCTCTTATCACCATCGCCCCGGCGTTGATTTATATGATTCAGTTATTCGCCGAGGCCGGGCCTGTTTCTGGTGGATATATATTTGATTTATTAATGTCAACAGGCCCGGCCTGGATGCTGGCGCAGACAGGAGCCGCACTCCTTAATAATTTGTACAACGCTTTTGCGGCGACAGCCCCTGCTCTTGCGCAAGTTCTTTTGGCCGGTGGGAATGTCGTTGCTAACGACTTGTTGTTGGGCGTTTTCTTCGGGGCGATGGGGATGAAATTATCGAAAAATCTCAAAGCCGTCTTGTTTGAGAATCAGAATCTTTCCACGCAGCCATTGTTCGCGCTGCTTATCAAACAAGCTTTGAACAGCTTCCGTAATCGTCTCAGCAATGGGGGGATGGATTCGGATGACCACGATTCCCCAGTGTTTGGACGGAAGGAAGTTCAGGAAATCCCGGTCACGGGTCAGGAGAATGGCCCGGTGGCGTTCAGCAAGGAGAATAATACTTGTATCCCTGGTGTGGGTAGGAACGCGGAAAACATCATGTCCAAGCGAAGACAACAAGTCTTCGGTTATGCCGGGGATGTTCTCATCGAGAAAAATCTGCATGACCAATTAATGTCCGGCGAAAGCTACGAATTCACGGTTTCGCAATTGGGACGCCGCGAAGTGAAGGGCGGCACGGATATGAGTATGCTTCAGTTGGGGAAAATATTTCCGGGAGGTAATTTCATCCGCAGAAAGGTTGGCCTCGAGCAGTTCAAGAATATCAGAGACGAGAATTCTGGTTCCCGCGAAACATGGCCTACCATGGCATATTTTGGGATCAACATCTATCAACTTTTCAAGAGAATTTTTCATGTTATGCTATCTCCTTTCGTCGCAACCAAGAGTATCACAGCTCCTCAAGTAAATCAAAATTTATTTTCTCTCAATGTTCTCTCCGCCTTCATCCCAGTCGCCGCACTCCTAGTCCACCTCGCCTCAACGCTCCTCTCCGGTGATGTCGGCTCCGTAATCAGTGCGGCTGTCTTCACCGGGACATCGATGCTGTTCGCATCAACATTAGGATCTTACACTGGCACATCCAGTCGTCGTGCGTTCTTAGGACAATCGATTCTTACCGTATTTGGGCTCGGTTTAGCGGCAGCTTCTTCGGGATGTAGTTCGATCCTGGGGATCGGGAGGATCAAAGACCGTCCTATTATCGTTGATAGCAAACCTTATCGGATTCACGGCGTCACGTATATGCCAGTAGCCCAAGGGCAATACTTAAGAAAGAGCGGTTTTGATTTTACCCATATCGATGAGGATATTCAATTGATGAAACAGATGGGCGTCAATACCGTGCGGACGTATATTTCGATCATGGATCTTGAGATCATAAGAAAATTCGCAGAGGCTGGCATTAAGTTGATCATAGGATTCCCGCTCGTTAATGATTTTGCTAAACATATCGCATTCCCTGACCTCATGCACCCAGTTGAGCTTATGGCTCATATTACTTTGGTTAACGAATTTGTTAAGAAAGAACTCAAAGGTTTTGATCCCATTCTCTTCTGGGAGCTGGACAATGAGACCAACATTCATCTCGATCGCGTGGATGGAGATGTCACGAAATTGTATCAAATCCGAGAAGAGACAGCTCAACTCATCCATAAGATCGATCAACGTCACCTGGTTTCGACAGCGTCGGGGGATTTCAAGAGTTACGAAGAGGCCCAACAAGCGGTGACAAGTTCTCCTTCCATCGATGTCTGGGGCATCAATGCCTATCGGCAGAATAATGTCGCGAGTTTATTTAGAGATTGGAAATATATTTCCGATAAGCCGCTTTATTTGTCAGAAGCCGGCACTGACGCTCTCAATCATGAGGAAAATGATCAGGTTGATGAAGACGTGCAGGCCGACCTTGCCGAGGATATCTTGGATCAAATTGAGGATTTCCGGGAGATTTGCAGCGGCGTCACATTTATGACTTTTGTCGATGGTTGGTATATGGTTGGCGATCCGAATGAACACGACAAAGGAGGATTCACGCAACAAGGATTGTATCCCGATAATTTTGCCAATGGCGATTGGTTTGGAACCGTTGATATTAACCGTAATCCGCGGGCTATCTTTAAACTGTTGCAAAAGAAGTGGAAACCACAAGAACAATCCGGTGCCAATGATGTTCGAAGCCGCAGGGACTTTTTACTGGGATTAGGTCAACATCTTGATTCCAAGAAGATCCTTCCTGTTGCGTTGATCGCCGCCCTTATTCTCGTGGGATCTCTCGCAAACCTGCTCTTCTCTGGCGATGCCGTCCCGACAAGTATCTTCATGGCCGATCTTGGGCAAGGTGTTTCCAGGCTCATAATGCTTAGCATCGGGGTGAATATGGTGGTGATGTTCTTTGTCGCGATGGCGGTGAAGATTTCCTTAAAAGAAAAACTGGCAATACTTTGGACCAAGCTCAGCGGTATTTTCAGGCGGCCGAACCACAATCGTTTAACCGTTACTTCGCCCGTCGTTCTTTCCGCTAAGAATTTGGAAACTTTCAAAGAAGAGTTTACACATGAGCAGGTTGCCGAGAGAATTGCCAATTATTTAAAGACAGTGATTGAAAATAATAATAACACCAGACACCAGACACCAGACACAAGCCACAATGCCCTGCGCGCCAACTTTGGTCTTATCGGTATTCTGATGCTCTGGGAGTTTATCAAGTGGCTGGCACTGACAAGGGGAGATCTCTTGCTCCAGGGAATTAGTTTATTGGTCACCAGTCTCCAGTCTTCAGTCCCCGGTTCCCCGGATCTCCTGATTACCTTCGTCGCTTCTCTCGTCTCAAGTCTCTGGTCTGCCCTGAGCGGAGTCGAAGGGTCTCAAGTCTCAGGTCTCACAATTCCTTTTGTTGCCGATGGCGTCGCACAACTGGCGGCGGGGGTTTGGCTCGCCGGGATACCCGTCGCGATCTCGGGTTCAAGATCGGTTAGCGCTATTACGGCGAAGTTAGCCGAACACTTGAAGAAAAAGGCTTACAGCAACGATGAACTTTATGTATGGGCCATTAAAGAGTTGAAGAGTATTGAGCCTCTGGGAAGCATTGAATACAGCGAAATAAGCGATTTCTTGGCTCAGGCATTATCTACAGAGGAAAAAGCGGATCAGGCAAAAAAAGACAATTTGGAAATGATGATCGCCAGTGATCCTGAAGCTAAGAAGGGGAAAAATATCATCGACCTGTATTTCCAAAATTATCTAAAGCGGCCAAATAAAAATGGTGATATGTTTCGCGATGTTGAAGCTAAGCACGCCCATCGATTTGAACAAAAAATATCACAACCGTCATTAAAAAGCGCCAAAGATATTTTGGAATCCTATCGATTGTCAAACCGTCAATTTGTTCCGTTAAAAGTTCTGCTAACGATTGCCGGAATGAGTAAGCGCGAACAATTTATTCCTCAATTGATCAAAGCTTTGAGCCATGAAAACGCATCGGTCCGCGAGAGTGCCTTTCAAGCTCTTATTAATTACGAAAACCTTAATAGCCCTGGCCTCATTGAGATTCTCCAAAGCCCATCCTGGGACGTCAAGTTGTTAGGCATCGAAATCTTGGCTCATTCCAACTGGACCAATGCCAATGTCAGGGCCCGGTTGGATCATGTCCTCGAGGATATGCGGCAGAAGGTCAATGACAGATCATTATCCTGGCTCTTGCGCAATAAGATGGTTGTGGCTTTTGGCAGAATAAACGATCAATTGTCCATACCGGCATTGCTTCTAACTTTAGATGACAGTGCGATCGGGTCAACTGCGGCTGAAGTTTTAGGAGGATTCAGGATGGCCGCTTTCAAAGCATTAAGGCTGATGGCCCTTCATCGCAAGATAAAAATAGGTTGGGACAAGAAAGAGGTCAGTCCAACAGCTCAGATTTTTGCTATCTATGCTCTGGGCCAGATTCCCACGCGATCTTCTCTTGCCACCTTGTTAGAAATTGTCGGTAACTCTACGGATAATATTGTTCGGCTCAATACCATCAAAGCGATTGGGCAGGTTCTCAATATAGAGCCTTCCGTAAGGAATTATGATTGGGAAGACATAAGCGAATCAATGAGAGAAACCGCACGTCTTGTGTTAGATGAATTAAGGAGAGATAAAAATATCCATGTCCGGATGATGGCCGAACAAGTATTGACCGGCAAGGTCAAAGCTCTCGAGGATTATTATAAAAAGGAATATAAGGCCTCTGGAGGCAACAATGCACTAAGCGGATTGAAGACAATCATCATCGCTGCCATCATAAGCGGGGTCATCGCCATCCTGCGGGCGTGGTTTGTGGATGCGAGAGGGGAGGACTTACTCATTTATATTAGCCATCTGGTCACAAGCCACCTGTCACAAGCCACAAGTTTCACGTCTCAAGTCTCCAGTCTCTGGTCTCAAGTCTCAAGTCTCATCGCTCCTCTCATGGCCACCGGGGCCGGGAACAGTCCTTTCGCGTTATCCGCCATCAGGCCCGAACACGCCATGTTCTTTTTCGGCATGCTTGGCGTTCTGAAGAAAGACGACATGAGCCCGGAACAAAGAAAACATTACGATGATCTTGTCAGCATCAATAAAGAAATTCGTTTGCTCAAAAACAAAGGTGCCTCCTTTAAAGAAATCAGGGACCAATTAAATACAGCGTTAACGAAGTTTAAGCCCGATCTTGATTATGAAAGTTTATCTCTCCGGAGCCTTTTAGGCAGCATCAATCATTATGTCGATTATTTCTTCGAAAGGCTGAAGCTCTTCAAGCAAGACCAAGGGGCAAAACCCCTTCAAGAAAGCCAGCTGCTTGTCTATATCAATGAAATACTTTTTGCCGTGACAGAGGGCCGTCAACGCCAAAACCCCGAAAAGTCCTATACATCCACACCGATGTTTGCCGGTTCCGAAAGCCGTCTGGCTTCGGCCTATCTGATGGCCTATCTGGAACTTATTCAAAGCGGCCCGATAAAGGCCGAAAAGTATCTCGATGAGGCGTTGGATGTATTAAAAGCAACATCTGGGCGCATCATTAAATTTAATGAATTCTATAACAAACATAACGTCAGAGTGGCTCAGGATGTTGTCAGAGATCTCTTGTTTATCACCGGAGTCAAGGCGCAGCATTATCTTGAAAATAAAAATGTTTCCTCAACAGAGCTCAAAGAAATCTTGAGCTTGGCGGATCAGCTTTATAATTTAAACCGGAAAGTATTTGAAAGCAAGATGATCAAGCAGGAGATTACCGGGATCGCCGGCGACATTCAAACGCTTCTGCAAGGCATTAAAGAATCCAGCGTGCTGCATAGCAAATGGAAGGATTTAAACGAGGCCAAACACTATTTGAGCAAAATCATCAAGTTCATGGCTGTTCTCTTGGTGGTGGTTCTTGCCGGACAACTTTTACCTGTTCTTAGTATAGATCCAACGGCCATTTGGCTGAGCCTCGTTGCCCATGCGCCGCCAGCGCTTACACTCACCGCCGTTTCCTTCTTCCTTTTGCGCTCTTCACTCGCCTCTCACCTCACGTTTGCCTTGAGCAAAGTCGAATGGTTCTTGGTTTCCGCCATCGATTTCGACCGGATCGCGAAAGAAGTCAAAGCGCGATGGCGCCGGATTATCCACCACATAAGTACTGTAGACCTTAATTTGTTGCTGGCAATTGACATGATCGATCTGCCTTTATTAGCATTTGGCATCTTTCATCCCAGCCTTACGAATAATGAGAAAAATGTACTGCGCGGAATAGTGTTGGCCTTGATATCTGTCAACGCTTGGCGTTTCTCTAAACTCTATAAATCCCTGAGAGTAGAAAATTATTTCAAAGGAATGCAGCGATTGGGTCTTTACCTGACTAAACCGCAAACAACGCCGGTCGGTCAATTTTTGCGTTCTCTGAATGGAGCTGCTCCATTTGAATCAAAATCCAGTCCCTCTTCTAAACTTCGTTCAGAGACGCGCTTACGGCATCATGAAGCCGCGTTAAAAGTCTTAAAATCGAATGGCTTCAGGTATGTGACGGCAGAGGCCCTTGATGATATATCTCAAAGGACGGAAGATCTGAGCGAAAAGAAAATTCAGATTCTTGCGATCAATCCTGTGACAGGGGAATTCGAAGCCATCGGCGATCCATCCACCGGAAGCAGGATCCCGGATCTGGAGGACATGGTTATGGTAGACGCCTTTGTCTATCGCCGCATCCACACCGATCCCCATTCGGATTCATTATGGAATACCGGATTTGTTCTGATGCTCGCTATTCCCCGTCATGCCAACGGCAAACTTTATAGTGACCGCGAATTGACAATCGCCAGACTTAAAAAAGTGGTGGATGAGGCCGGCCGGCAAAAAACGATCAAAGTCTTTGTGACCGGAGGGCGTGTCTTCTCTCTCGCCGGTCCGTGGGTAGTCCCGTATGTTTTGACACCCCAGGGTGGAGAAGTGATCTTAAAAACCCTGCCTGAACTGCAAACCGTGGCCGGAAAGACGCATTTTGGCCGTCGTGATATGGCAACGATCCTCATCGAACTTGCCGAACAGGGCAAGATATTCCTGCGATTGGCCGGAACACTGGAATTCAAAGGCCTGGGATCGGTCTTCTTATTGAACAATGTTCATTATTTCCTCGAAAGATTGCCGCCTCATATTGTCAACACTTATTTAGGCAAGGGTATTTACATGCCCGAACAAAAGTTTGACATCCGGCCGCGTTATGAAGCAACAGCTCGCGGGGGAGTTGGCGCGACGGATTCGCATAATGCCACCTCCCTGGGGCTTGAGGAAGAAGAGAGATTTCACGGCGCCATTTTTGCCTCCGATACCGTTTACGTCAATGACTTAAGTTTCAAAGCCATCAATAACCCTAAGCTCAATGTGATCGATCTTGCAGACGAATTTGAAACCCTTTATTCGATGCGTTTGAATTATAACACCTTAAGAGCCCATCCTTACTTAAGAGCCCATCCTTATGTGTTCAAACTCGGTGATGACTACGAGGTCGACGTTCCTAAATTAAAATCCCTTCTGCAAGGGATGTTGAAGGATATCCCTGAAAACGAGAGAATAAGGATCTTCCTTTCCCTGACGACGTTCCATGTGGCGGCGAATTTAAGGGCTTACGCCAGAGCCCGCATTGTCCGCAGTTTTCAATCCGAAGATCCCTCTAATAAAGGTTTCTTCTTATCAGATATTGATACTGAATATGCAAGTCTTAATCCGAGCTATCGATTGTTTGGCAGGTTCAAGTTCAAGGAATATGCTGCGTCTGGAATTAGCGGGCAGCTGGCCATGCTCCGTGCCGTTTGGAAAGCGCTGGACAAAGAAGGTCAATATCTCAACGACGTATTCTTGCCTGTCTTGTTGGGAGATGTTGAATCGGCTAAACAGATTCAGGAGAAATTGAACTTACATGTCCATTCATCGGAACGACAATGGCGCAGGCTGTTAAATAATCTTAGATTCCGATCTCGTTCTTCATCCCTCGTGGAACGTATCTCATCGTTTGTTTCCACTCTCAAAGAGATGAAGGTTCTGCTGTTGGTCCTTGGCCTGGCTGGAATTATTTATTATCTCCTCGGCCTAACGGATCCGCAGATGGCCGGGGATGGGTTGATGATGGCTGTGATGCCATTATTAATATCGAAAGTTGCAAAACCCCAAGCTCCGGAGACAATCCGCGATTCAAAGATCCTGGCCTTAAAACAAATGAAACGACAAGTATTCACTTTAATCGAAGAAGGCAAGCTCTGTGACGCTGGCATGATAGTCAATCTGATGAATGCACGTTCCAACAAAACTGAAAAAGATCTTATTGATCTCGTGGTTTCAATCAATCTGCTGATAAAGGCCTTAAAGGCCCAGTATCGACGAGATCGCAGAAATGAAGACAGATATTATCCTTATACCTTAAGCGATATGCAGAGGTTGGCGGATATGGGCTGGAGGGTCTTTCGTGACGGCGGCCTTCTGGGCGAATTGCCTTTCTTTGCCGGAAGTCTCAGCATGCTGGAACAGACCCTCTTGACGGAATATAAAAGGACGCGGGAGATACCAATTCTGGATGCTGCCGCGAAGACCGCGGTAAGATTGTTGAACATGATCGACAGCGCCCCTCAAAAGGAACATATCAGATCCCTGGAAGAAATCATCGAGGACAATCAGGCGGTTATCGATCTTTATCTTCGACTTCTGCGGCCACAACAGGCAAACAAAGCGGATGGGATGATTGTCGGAGAACAGTTATCTGTCCTGCGGTTCCTGTGGATCGGATCAGCCCGACTCTATGCTTATCATGATCATCAGCGTGGGGCGGATCATGACGGCTTGCTCAAAGAAACAATATTGAACACTGCGGGGGCGCTATTATGGGAACACCGGAAACATCAAGAACATGACGGCGGGAAAACGCTTCTCTTAGAAATTCTTGCGATCATTGAGGACTTGAATTTGCGGGTCTTTAAAAGGATGCGAATGCACTTAAGGCAATTTGCAAGATACTATGAAGTTGATCTGACAGAATTGAGAATTCTTGAGCGCGCTCCGAGAAAACGTGAAGAGATGCCCGTGCCGGCAGAACCACAGGTTGGGGCCCCTGTCAGCAGTGTTTTGCAAGAGGAAAATGTAGATAGGCCGCTTATCAAAGGAGAGGCCGAATCACTGGTTGTGCAAGAAGAGTCCCGAACGGCCAAAAAATTAAAGTCGGATAGCCGGCGCTTATTAGATGAATTGCGCGGGATCTGGTTGGCGAGCAGGTTTCCGGTAACATTAAAGGACGTTGCCGATAAATCAGGTCTGACTCGCCGTTCAGTCAGGTACTTGCTGCACGATAAGATCGTAAGGATAGATTCAGACATCCTCAATAGGATCCAAAAGGTCAGGTCGGTCATTCTCCAATTAAACCGTGATGCCATTGATGAAAGGGTCCGTATTTTGGGACTCTCAATCACAAAGGTGAACCGGGTTACTTGCATAAGAAGCGGCGCCTTAAGGAAATTTATGGTTAGCGTAGAAAAAATAGCGCCAAAGCAGCTTGAAAAAACTTGGAGGACTATATATTTCTTACAAGGCCAAATTATTCGGACGCGGCTTACAGAATCTGATGTGCAACACAATCATATTTATTCAAGGCTTAACATGAGCCATGAAAAATTTTCTCATATTCTTAAGGGAGACAGGGTTGTGGATGCTGCTGATATTGAGCGGATATTGACAATGATTGCGCAATTGGAAAAAGCTAAACTCGAAGTAAATATCAGCAAGCTTTCGCATGTCGGCCTGAAGGCCTTATCGACTATGGTCAACAGCAATGGTCATGGCAATCGGAATCGTAAAAAGGACTTTAATAACATTCTCAATGTTGTCTCTTCGCACGATAAGGATTGGCATAACCGTGGGAAAGTTTCTTCCGATTGGAAGCATATTCATGTTGATAATTATGATGCCTTTGCGAGCGATATGAATTCTTCGGATGATGAAGAGGATGTTGATTTGCAATCAGAATTTATCCATTCGCTCTTGCCGAAAATGCCGGATTTGGATAAAGCAACGGCCAGAGTCCTGTCATTAACTTTGGAGGATAAGTCGGCCGACGTGATCGCGAAGGAGTTGGGCATTAGCCAGGATGAGGTTAAAAAGAAGCTGCAAGAAGGGGCACAGGCCATTCGGCAATTGGTAGAACACAATGGCGGCCTCGAGCATATCACCAAGAATGGTCTTAAGCTCAAGATGACGACACCTACTGAATTGGGGATACTTTTCTTGCAGCTTGTCTTGATCACGGCACAATATGTTGCTTATTACATATCGGCGCAGCCCATCCTGAGTGATTGGACCGTGCTGTTACATAACCTTGCTCCGCCCGCAACCGCGATGTTGGCCGCTTCTTCTCTCTTCCTTTTTACCCCGAGCCTAGTCGAGGGGCTCCGTTCTTCACTCGTCTTTCGTCTTTCGTCTCTCGTGAAGCGTCTCTCGTCTTTCGTCCCACGTCCCACGTCCTTCATTTTCCACCTCGGCGGGGTGAAGATGTTGTTCTTCGCCGTTCTCCTGACCATTGGGTCTGTCTTTACCGCCCGCCTGCCTGCCGGACAGGCAGGCGCGCAGCAAACAACCGACATCGATTCTCTCGTAGTCCCCGCCCGGACAGCTGTCGTCTTAGGCGAAGACAGCCGGTATTTCTCAGCACAGGAAAATCAAAAGATCAAGCAGAAGTTCCAGATCGCTCTTCAGATGATGGTGAACCAAAAGCGGCCGGAGAATATATTTTCAAGCTATCTTTTGACCTTAAATGGGCAGGTCCATGTTCTATATGTGATCGGCGATAGTCTGCGCCGCGGCGTTGTTCTCCAGAGTTTATATGATGGAAGCATCATTCCCATTGACCCGATCCAGGTGCGCAATACCTTGCGAGAGAACGGAGAACGGAACTCCCGGAAGAAAGAAAACGATGATAATTTTGTGCCGGACGCCGATCCTGCGCGCATTATGATCCCCCACGCGTTCCATATCATCGAATATTTCCGCCAGACCCGCCAGTGGGAGGGAGATTATTGGGGCCGTATCGATTATGCCAAGGGAACAACAGGTCTAGGGAGGGCTATCACGGTCTCCCAATGGCACGGCCAGATGGTCGCGGAAACTGTTCCGGGCCTTAAGGCCCTGGCCGCCGGACAGCCGGTTCCACAAAAACAAAAATCTTCATCCCAACCTTCCCGCAAGCACAGCCCTTCGAACAATGCCCCATCCATCACCCCGTTTCGCATGACGATGGGGGTGGAGGTGGTCGTCTATCTTGCCCTCTTCGCCATAGCCTTATTGACCTTAATCCGGAGCTATCAATGGTTCATAAATGGTTCCCATAAAGGATTTGTTTTAGGATTCACGATGATTCTTCTTTCTGTTTCCGGAATCCACGATAATCGAAACACATCTATTGAAAAACGGGATATTTTTGCAGTTGACAGCTTTAACAAAGTGAAACCTCAAATGACCATTCTGGGTGTCGATACGCTTTATTTGACGGTTGAAGAAAACCATGCTTTATTGCGGCGATTACAATGGGCCTTGCAGAAGGTTTCCAACAGTGCGATGCGCGGGAAGTATTTTAAAAAAATTGGCGGCGGAGACCTTGACTACGCTCATGTCCTTTTTATCGGGGAAAACCTCTATTTGCTTTACCACACGCAGGAACACTCCGGAATTTTCGACATTAACAAACGCAGCATTCTGCAAAACCTGCAGACAGGTGAAATTGTTGATCCAATGGACATAAAGAATCAAGTTGCTTTAGGAAACCGAAAGCCATCTGATCCACAGGTTTGGATGGAAACACCACAGGAAGTTAGGGTGCAAGATTCGTTACGAAGAGGATCAGTCGCGGGATCCGATATCTTGAACTATTTCCGGATGACACAGTATCAATCCGGCGAAGAAATAGGTGTCATTCATTTTGCGACAATCGAAGATCATGCCGGTGAGATCAGCGAGCAATCCGGAAAGACAGGTGTTTTGTCCATCAATGTTAATGGCCGGAAAGAATCGGTCATGGCCGGCTTATCAACGGTATTAATCGATGCCGACAGCGCGTCTCGTATATTGAGAAAATGGTTGAATGCGGACAGGCAGCGTGAGGTATTGCTCGGCCAAGATACCCTGGTTACCCCGCTTCGCGTGTTGTGGGGGGTGGAAGTTGTTACGACGACTTATATTCTGATTCAACATTTATTATCCGCAGCCCTGATTGCGGTTGCAATGATCGGTCATTTTAGAATAGAGTCTTTTAAGAAGAAAATCCTACGAATCATGAAAGAGGTACAGGACGCTGAATGGACATCAGATCAACGTTTTCTTTCCGTTGTTAATAGGTTAAATAAATATGGAAAAGTTTTAAAAATGAACGCAGTTGTCCTAACACATAAGGCTACAGACATCAATATCGCTTTTATTGGCAGGCATTCATTTGGAAAAGCCGCGAGTGCAGCATATTTACTTGAGGAAAAAGATGAAAAAGACGAGTCCATCTGGGCTTTGAAAGCGCATTGGTACAGCTACCTTCTTTTTGTTAGGAAACCAAAACTCCTGTTGTTTAGCGTGCAAAGTGTTTTTAAGATATGGGAGCCTCTTGCATTTGCAAATGAAGATAGAGAACTCGTTGAAACTAAATTCTTCGTATCAGGTGAACCGGTTCATGTCAATGCAGTGGTTCTTTTGGAAGCTTCTCTCGAGTACCGACAGAGGAAGATGATATCCATGACAAAGGTAGAGAAAACAAATAGTGAATTTATAGGAGAAATAATAATCCCGCTCTTTAAAGGGCACACCAATATAAGAGACAAAAAAGAATGGGAGAGTATAGCTGAATTTATCACTCCCGTGATGGGTGAATTAACCATCCGTTGGCTCAAACGACCATTCTATGAAAAAACGATCAGTTTCCAACAACAGACAAAGCTTCTCCATAACGAGATGCTTGATTTGGTCAAAGAGATAATCTCCCAGGAAAGCAGTAGATCTTCTGCGGCCAGTAGTGCTGATGTTGCCCCGCTTCGCATGTCGGTGGGGGTGGAGGTGATTGTGCTGGCGCTGGCAATAGTATTAGAGTTGTTAAACGCCGCGTATCGTCACACGTCACCCCTTGCTGGTGCTCGGGGCAGGCACGTCACACGTCACCCCTTGCTGGTGCTCGGGGCAGGAACGTCACACGTGAACGGATGGGGACGATTTGCCGCCGGCGCCGCCCTCGGATTTATCCTGTTGGCGGCGCCCCGACCGGCATTGGCGCAGAGTCAGCTTTCTTTACAAGATTCTCTGACATTATATCGCAACATGACGCCTCAAAAGAAGGAAGGCTATGGCAAAACCATTCAAGCCAAAAATGACATATTAAAAGATTTACGGAAAGCCCAATCCGAATTAGATATAGAAATTAATAAAGAAAAAATGATCTTTGTAAAAGAACTGATTAATAAATTCGCTGCCAATCACCCGTTATATGCATTAAGCGCGGAAGATTCCGAAACGATCATAACCTACGAAGACGACACAGGTCAAATACAGGTCTCGGTCAATCAAGGTTATTTTGAAGCGCTCATGGCTTTGCGCAAGAACAATACGAAATATCAGACTGTCCTTAAAAGCACACTGGTCAAGGAAGCAAAGGTGATCCAGATTGCCCTGACTCATCAAAAGTCCGGAAGCGCCTGGGGCGGCAAATGGAAAAAGTTCGAGGAATTACTGGAAAAGATCAAATCCCGCACAGCGAAGCGGAACGATATTAAATCACTTACAGAAACCGCACAGCAGCTTTTCGCCTCGATGATTCAAGACGAATACCTATCGTTCACGGATAAATTCAATTATCTTCAGGCGAAAGGATTTATGCCGCAGACGTCGGATACCTTGGCGCGATTGACGCGCTTACCCATCTTAACGGCTTCTCTTCAATATCACGGTAAGCTGTGGCAGGAGATGTTGACCGGAAAGTTCCGGGAGAGAAATATGAAGATATCCTTGGCCTCGGCACTGTATCAGAATATTATTCCGGCCTCTCAAGGCGTGAATCGGGAGTCGCTGATAAAAGGTATTTTTAACCTGGAAATTGCCCTGGGCCACGTCACACCCAAACAGTTGGAGGATTTATTCAACCGTAAGATCAAGACTCAGGATCTTCCTTCATCATTCCTTAGATTCTTGACCGATCCCAATTTTTATAACTGGATTGATAAAGGCGCTAAACAAGGAAAGACCGGAACCCCTCGACACAAAGGTTCGTCATCGCAACCTTCCCATCGTAATCCACAGGACGGGACTTCGCTTCGCATGACGATGGGGGTGGAGGCAGCTTTCGCACTCCTCTATGTTGTATTCAACGCTTTTGCGAAAGCAACCCCCGCTTTAACGCATCTCTTAGTTATCGTAGCGGGGGCGGGGGCATTGATTGTCGGATTAAACCTTTTATTATTAGCTGCAAGCTACAGGCTGCACACTTCACGCACGACGCACGACGCTTTACGGCTGAGTGGATTTAGACAATTTGGTATGGGCGCCGCCCTCGTACTTATCCTGCTGGCGGCGCCCCAACCGGCGTCGGCGCAGTGGCGTAATAACCTGCCACAAAAAGAACATCTAACCTCTCGAGAGGATACAGTCCAACTGAAGAAAGATATTTTAAACGATTGGAATAAGTTGGCCCCAGAGATCAGGCGCGATGAACCCTCTTATGGTAAAACTTTGGATTCACTCATCATGATTTTTGATCAGACGGAATTAACAGAATCCATGGGGTTAAAGGGCAGCCATTTCTTTGGAGTAGCAACCTCAGGTGACAAAATATTGGTTGCCGTGAATCCTGGTCTTTACAAGAAATTAAAAATTGAAATCCAAAGAAACCCCGCGTTTGCGCCTATCGAAAAAGGAGCTGTGATCAAGGAAACCGGAAGTTTGAATGATGCGCAACTTGACGTGGCGTCCGGTGGCCGAAAGCAGAAAAAATATGATGAATATATGCGGGAACGCGTTAAGAGTCCCGTTGCCAATGAAGCTGCAATACAAGTCGCAAGGCAACTTTTTGTCAATGTCATTAACGGTGAATACATTGGCTATAAACGGGAAATGGATTATTATCTTAAGCATCACATGACCATCAAGGATTTTGATCGGCTTCAGCAGGCCACCTCCGAAGAAGATATCCAATCCTTGATTAGGACACTGAGAAACATTTTAAGCATCGCGTATAAGAATGGGAAACCCAACGAAAGAAAATTCAAGATTTATATCGCTAAGCTTTTGCTGATGCCCTTTGTTAAGACAAACGCTCAATCCCCTTATCGACAGGTCTTTTTAGATATCTTCGGCCGTGAGATCCGCGAAAAACATATAACCCAGGAGCAAGTCTACTTACTCTTAGAGAATTTGATCAACGACTACGATAAACTTGGCTCTAAGTTCTTGAAATTTATCACTGATCCCTCTTTGGATTGGATCCCAAGAGGCAAGAGTACAGCTCCTAAACAACACAAATCGACCCCATCAAAAACTAACAACAATCGTGGTGCATCACAAACAACCCCGCTTCGCATGACGATGGGGGTAGATATCTTATTGTCACTCATTTCAATGCTGCCGGTTTTCTTTGCGATGACGGCTGGAAGAGGAGGTGTACCTTACCGGTATAGTAGGGATGAAAATAAAAGATCAGTTCCTGTCGATAGGATCATAGATGAATTCCATGGCCGCGATCCGGATAGACGCGATATTGAGATAGCAGCGGCCCGCCTTGGCGGAACAACGGAAGGTCTTTTCGATGAGAAGGGCAATGTGAGTGGCGATCTTGCCGCTAGAATTAGTGGAATTAGAAGCAAAAATAATTCGCAAGTACCTGTATCACAAGAAACCCTCCCCGTGGAACCCGCTTCAAACCCGAAGGATGTTGGGATGTCCATGCTTGTACCTTTCATGGCAGTGCCCATGCTTGCCGTTGGTGGGGGGATAAAACTGGTGGCGGTGATTGTTGCTATCCTTATTATTTTGGCGTGGAAATTCAAATGGTTCGCGAAGATCCGGGGATTGTTTGAGAGAGCCGTAAATCATATGTCCCACTCCGCACGCCTCACGCTGCAAGCTTCACATGCACTTATGTCATTGCGAGCCCCGACGATTTTGGTCGGGGCGAAGCAATCCCGAAGGTTATTATCAATTATCACTTCGGGATTGCTTCGCTTCGCTCGCAAAGACAGAATTTCCGCACTATCCGCTCCTCACTTAATGCTAACCGCTAAACGTCCCACGCCCCACGTCCCACGTCTCTCGTCCCTCGTCCTTCTCCTCTCTTCTCTCTTTCTTCTCTCTACGCTTTTCCTTCTTCTCGATCACTCCGGAACTTCCGCCGGCGCCCTCAACAGCCACGCTCCCATGTTCGCTGGTATGGTCGGAATGATTTTCGCCGGGGTATTCCCATTTGGAATTCAAAAACTGGCTGGGGCGGATGGCATCGAAACCGGAGATTCTTCCGAGAGAAAACCCCTCATTTCGCCGAGGGGTTCATTAAAAGAAGAGTTTTCCAAATATGGCGTTACTATTGAAGAAGGAAGACCCAATTTCGATACTGTGCCGGATAATGTAGATTGGGTGATGGATGAGATTCAGCCCAGCATAACCCAACATATCGCCACTACAGAAGAAGAAATGTCCGTAGCAAACCTTCTGTTTCCGCTTGAGGATTTGCCGGTCATCAATAGAGGCAAAGGAATACATAATGATAGCGTGTATCTGGGTGTTATTGAGGTGAATGGTAATCAGCGTCCTGCTGCCATAAAAATTCTTCCGGACAAAATTGATTATGGCAAAAGGATAGGAGAATTAGTGGCGGTGCAAGCTTATGGCAATTTAGGTGTATCTCCCCGATTTGATGGAGTTATAAAAGATACAAATATAATAGGTTATGCAATGCAGCTGGTAATAGGAAAAGAAGTAGAATTCGAGGAAGTTGATGATGCTAAGTATAAATTAGATAAGCAAGAGTTTGTGAAGAGATGCATTAAAGCAGGCCTTGTGCCAGCGTTAAGTATCATGCTGACCCGTAAGGATCATTTAATTTATATGGATGCTGGGAATGTCACAGATAGTGAGAGCGCTAATAGGAAAGTTTTCGACTATGTTCTAAAAAACAATCAGAGCCTTGCTGCGCAGGCGGCTAATAAGTCTTCCTCGCTGGACACTGGAAAACCATCGCTCCTCTCCGTCCATCTTCTGCCTTTGATTCTGTTGAGCGTGATGATTTATTATTTGTATATTTCCCGCGCGACGCAGGACGGTTCACTTGTGTCATTGCGAGCCCCGACGTCAAGCTACAGCTCAGCAGAGGTCGGGGCGAAGCAACCTTTTAAAGAGATTGCTTCGTCGCTTGAAACCGCTCCTCGCAATGACACGATTTCCGCGGTCTCCGCTTCACGCTTTCCTCCTGTGTCATTGCGAGCGAAGCGAAGCAATCTATTTAAAAACAAGATTGCTTCGATCTCCGCCCAAAAAATTCAGCCTCGCAATGACACAATTTCCGAAAAAAGTTTCACGTCCTTCGTCTCTCGTCCTTCTTCTTCTTTCTTCTCTCTTCTTTCTTCTCTCTTCCTACTTACGCTCGCAAGCGCCCTTCCCGCCTTCGCCGGACGGGGCGATTTGCTTAACGAAAAAGTTCTCGATTTTTCGTTTGAGACGTTTGTGTCCATGGCCATGGTCGTTATTATTATCAAGATGATACGCGATTATTTAAGGTACCGGCGGATCAAAACTAAAGTAGCATCGCAAGCACAAACCGCAAGAATAAAGACCCCGCCAAAAACAGAATCTGAGAAGAAAGAAGAAGTACTTGTTCCAATCGATATCTTAGATCGCATCTCAGAGCTCACCGAGGAATTTCATAAGATCTTTCCGCCAGAAATTTATGAAATTATGGTGGATAAGATTATAAGGGCACCCACCAGTGACCTTGCTAAGTCATTGACGGTCAGCGCTGCTTTTGACGCCAACCAATATCAAGAATCCACGCCCAGCGTCAAAATGATCGTTAACCGCAAGTTAGCCGATCGCGGTGATAGTGAAATCGTCAGGCTGGTTCTGACCCATGTATCGATCAGTGGCCGGGAATTCCTATTGATCAAGGATCTGACCATCCAGGAAACCACCTATGTCGATCCGGCCATGTTCTCTGGCAGCGATATAATCCACGAGAGCGCGAATTATCTTTATTGGCGAGAGAAACTCCCGTTTCAGTTGAAATCTAAATTGACGCTCATGATCAAGCGTTCCAAATATCAAGGCATGGAATTGGTCTTAAGTGATAAAGATTACTACGATATTGTGAATTTGGCAGCCGGGTATCAGAGCAAAGTGATTAACGATGAACTTCCGGATCTGATTCTTTCTTTGGCCTATTCCTTGGGACGCCAAAAAATTGACAGAGCGCTCATTCAAGAGGCGTTCTTGAAACTCCAGGATCAGAGGATGCCCTATCCGTCCCGCAGGTTCCCGCCGATCGATTTCCTTGAAGGGTTAAATGAGCAAGACCTCTTAAGCCGTATCTTTGACGCCATTGATAATGTGGCCAGAAAATTCGGCTATCCGGAGACCGCCCTTTATGTTTCGTTACGCGATGAACTGGAACAAATAGTCCTATACCGTGAACTTGGTTATAAGGTTAAGAGCGTCTATCCCGAGGAAAAGAAAGATGAGTTTCTTTCGATTATGGAACAAAAAAGAGATGCGTTGAATCCAATATCACAGAAAGAAGGCCGCAAACCTTTGACCCTCAGCCAATTTAGCTGGACCTGGTTTAACGGCGCCCTCCTTTTAACCGAAAATCGCAAGCCTGTTGAAACGATCGTTGTCAAATTGACACGCCCGGTTAAGGCGCCGCAGTCAAGGAAAGACGACGTCATCCCCGACCGGTCGGCGCGGGGATACAGCAAAAAAGTCATCTTAGATGAGATCGAAACTTCGGGGGGGATCGAGAGCATCTACGCGGGAAGAATCGTTGATGATCTTAAAAAGATTATTGAGTATTTTGCGCTTAATCCGAACGATCAAAAAATACAAAAACTCATGACTGGCATTCATCTGGCATCAAGAAATTTAAAATATCTGAAAGGATTTGATAAGTTTATTAACCTGCTCATGCTTCGCGGTATTCTTTTTGCGAATGCGCCGCCGGTTTGGTCCAAAGGGCCCGCCATTGGTGTTTATAAAGCGTTAAAGAAAATACTGATTATCCTTACCGATGATATATCCCCGCAAGAGGTCGCTCACGAAATCCAAGCCGCCCTTGTCCCTGGGCTCACGCACGAAGAAAACCAACACATTGATAAATACCTTTCGGATAGCACTATCCAACTTACCGATGATCTTAAGGAGCGGATTGACAGAGCTAAAGAAGGAAAGTTCGGCGCTATTAAAGATTTTAGCGCTGGAAGAGGTGATGATTCTACGCAAGGTCGCCCTGATGCCCGCCTCGACCACAGTGCGGGACAGAATAATTCTCCGTCTCTTTTAACCCCCGACGCCGCAGTGATCTGGATCGGCTGGAAGATTTTGAGCGCGTTGGTTGCGGCAACGAAAACTTATTTTGATATTAATTTCAAACAGCCCTCGGCCGTAAGGACTTTAAAAGGCAGGTTGGATGTCCTGGCGAGAAAGTGGCGGTTCTCACTGACGAGTATTTCAGCATTGACATATTCTGCATACGAAGCAATAAAGGCATCCGAAGTTTTAAGTCCTTTTAGATGGTATTTAAAACCCAATTCAAACGGAACAAAGATATCTTCGTCAATTGATGTCAACGATAATAAAAAGAGGATAAATTCTTTATACGCTTGGGTTTTAAGATTACGGCGAGCTTCTTCAACAATGGTTCGGGTGATGAGAAGTTTGTGGCTGGAATCAGCTGCTATTCTATATAGAAGCGCAGTACACGAAGGGTCTTTTGCAACTCCAAAAGCAAATATGAATTCATTGGCATCAAGAACGATCCGCAAGCTTCGCCTCCCATATTTCGTCCCGGTCACGACGAAGTTTAGCGATAACCTGCGCTTTGGTCATTCCTTCGAACGGCGATTTATGCTGGGCAACGAGTTTACGGATATTATCGAGATGCTTCTTGGCTTTCGCGCGGTTAGGTTTCATAAGGTCAAATCTCCTTCTGTGATTCAAGATACAATGTTTTCAAATGCTCGTCAAGAGGATACTTTCCGGCTCGCCCTCTTAACCCCCGAAGCCGCGGCGATCTGGATTGGGTGGAAGATCCTTAGCGCCCTGTTGATGGGGGTTACTGGCGCGATCACCATGATCATGTTTGATGATACTCAAAATACCTACAATATTTTCAAAAGCGTTGATGATCGTATGATCGCTTCAGAAAATCATATTTGGTATAAACCAGATGAAGCGAAGATTGAAGACGCTAAGTATGTGGCACTCTATGCGAAGAATCTTGAAAGACTTATTAAGGGTATTGCGGGACTTTATTTTGCAGAAGAATATTCTCCTCTCCAAGAAGAAAACAACCTTTACAATTTAATGAAGAGCATAAAACAAGATGATAGTTACAAATCACATTTTGATAACTTTGATGGAACGATATTCAACCTTAAAGAGAAGGATGTTTTGAGGCTGATAAGAATCGTTAATGACGAGGATAAAGCTGACAACATCAACGGCTCTCTTGACCGCGCGGCACGAGCCTTGAAGATGATCAGGAAATTCCAGGAACATCTTTTCGAAAATAAAGGTGAAAAGTCGCGCGAGATAATCTACACCGCTATGGCCGGTCTTTTCACCAATGGAGTCATTGAAAATGAAAAGATGCATTTTATTTTTGATGAGCTACAGGTTCATAGATCGCTTGATAAGCCAGAACATCGAGGAACAGTTTATAAGCGGTTGTCAATGTGGTTCAAGATGATGATGGTTGTAATGGCCATATTTATCGTTAGCGCGCCGCTGATGGCGGGGACCGCTTCTGGTGCGGTCGCAACGGTTGGGTGGGGGTGGGAGGTTTTGGGAGCAATGATGGGTGGTGTGTTTGGTATCTGGGCAGGGACGTATTTAAGTAAAAAATCCCGCACTCAGAAAGAAACTAAGATTGATTATATTGAGTTCCAAAATAGACAGTATGCGATTCTTAAGGCTCCCGATGGAACCCGGTTCTTTTTCACTTGGTATCCAGTCAAAGATGGTAACGCGGAAGTCACCGGCCTTAAATTGGATGTATACGACCTTAATGAAAAATCAAGGGTGGGTTATCTTGATATTCAGAATATGGGTCAACACCATGCCGAATTAAGCACCTCATTAGAAGGTGAGTATATTGAGCTCAACGAGTCCATAAAATCAATGCTCGACAAAAAGGGGGTTAACTGGAGAGAAGATAACCTCAGAAATGATGATAGCATTAATTGGGCCGCGATTTATGTTGTCAATCATTACCGATACAAAGGTGCAAAAGGTGGATGGGGCCTTGATGAGGTCATGATGTCTCTAATGGCAAAGATAGCTTGTGATATTTATGGGATCAAGAAACTCAAACTTGTATCGAGTCGGTCAAAAACCTATTATTTTCAAAATAAGTTTAGCGCTTATTATGATGAGAATATCGGAGAATTAACGATAGATTTGGAAACTCTTGGGACGAGATCAAACATTAGGTTTATTAAAAATAGTGATCGCACAATGCATTCCTTTTCAAGATCTATAAAAGGTCACAAGAGTTTCCTCTTAACTCCCGAAGCGGTAGGGATAATGGCGGTAAGGGCTGTTATTGTTTTGATACTTTTGGGGGCGGCCTGGCTGATGATGAAATATTCTCCCGCCAGCCAGGCCGCCCCTATAGCAGGTGCCGCCCTGGCCAAAGTCCTGCCCCTTCTCCTCGGCGCTATCTTTCCGGTGGGGAATGTGACTTTAGATGATAAGAAAGAGGCAGAACCTTTAGCCGAATTAGCGGCGCAACGGATAACGAACGGCTTTATCCAATATCACAAACAACTTAAGGAAATCACGCAAAGAGCCGAAAAACGATACGAACAGCGTGATTGGAAAGGCAGAGCCAAGGATAATATTGAACGTAGTAACATTGATTCAAATATCGTAAGCGAACTCATTGAAGCCTTACCAAATCTTTTAGGAGAGAAGATTCAAGATAAGGAGCTTTGGATGGCAATCAAGGATATTTATACGCTCAATACAGGATCTCGTAATGATGTTGAATTGGCTAAGACTTTCTTTAACTCTGTAACGCGCAAAATATTCAAAACAGAAGGGTTAAACCGTGATGTCGAATTTTTTGGCCCCGAATTTAAATTAGCCCGTGTCCAAAATTTCGAAGAGATTGCCTATCAATTTGCGGGAGATGATAGAACAGATTCGATCGTTAGAAAGATCTTATCACATTATGAATTTGAAGTTGGCTACGAGAATAAAGAGAGAGATATTCGACGAATTGCCAACGAAATTGATTTATATTTATGGCCGCGCATTGGGCAAGAACGAGTCGAATCGATTGACGTCATCCGTTCGATATTTTATCGAAACAAAGAAGCCTATATTGTGGGCCGCATCAAGACAGGCTCTGAATACATACCTTTAATTTTACCGTTGGTTAATGGCGAACAGGGTGTTTATGTCGATACCGTATTGTTACAAGAGCAAGAAGCGAGCATTGTCTTTAGCTTCGCCTATTCCTATTTCCATGTCATTGTTGAAAGACATGATCTCCTCATCTCTTTCTTAAAATCCATTTTGCCGGAAAAGCCCATCGCGGAGCTTTATATATCTTTAGGATATTATAAACACGGCAAAACCTTATTTTATGAACAACTCTACCAACATATTCATACGAGCGACGAACAGTTTCTCCCAGCGCCAGGAGATGAAGGGTCGGTCATGTCGGCGTTTTATCTTCCGCAGTTTGACTATGTTTTCAAATTAATCAAAGATAGGCCAATGTATGTCCGCAGCTCTCGGATGACGCTTAAAACGATCGCCAGGGATGAGGTGATGAGAAAATATCAATATGTCATTAGCCAGGATTATGGAGGACGTATTGTAGGTACGCAGGAATTCGAGCATCTGAAGCTTCTTAAACGCCGATTTTCTCCAGACCTTTTAAGGGAATTTGAGCTGGCCGCAAAGGATACCGTTACGATAGATGATAGTTTTGTGACCATACACCATGTTTATGTTCAAAGAAGAGTTACTCCTTTCATACTTTATTTGAGAGAGGAGAAAGATCCGGAGAAATTACGTAAAGCGGTAATTGATTTTGGACATTTTGTGAAAGATCTTGCCGCCAGCGGTAAGTTGTCCGGAGATTTGTTTAATATTTGGAATTATGCCATCACGAATAGAGGAAGGGTGGTGACTTTTGATTATGATGACATTGAGCCGGTTGAAAACTTTAATTTTCGCGTGAAACCTGAACCAGCGAATGAAGACGAAGAAATGATGGATGAGGCAGATTGGATCGTTGCAGGTCCCAATGATATCTTTATGGATGAGATACAGCGATATTTAAGATTCCCGGAAAAGCTTGAAGGCATATTTATTGAAGAACATGCCGATCTATTTACGGTTAAACTCTGGAAAGATATTCAAGAGCGGGTGAAAGCCGGGGAGATTCCCGATGTCATTCCGTACGATCGTACTAAGAGATTTAAGAGAGAAAGTAGTTCGGAAAAGCTTTATAGTGTAATTCCGCTTCTCATCTTCGCCATCGCTGCTGCGATTGTGGCGTGGTTGTGGTACACAGCGGATCCGCTCATCCTGACTGTTGTCATATTGCCCATCTTTCTTTCATTCTTCTGGAAGCCCAAGCAATGGGCGGGAGAAGAAAAGATTTACTCGGTGTACACCGGTGATGTTGAAGGGGAAATTATTGCCAAAGTCCCAGCCAGTGGATTGATCAAATATGTTTATGAAGACAGCGGCGATCTTTATATTGTTCAGATGCCCCAGGGTTCTCGCCATAGAGAGGCCCGCTTGCATTTTGTCAAAGAGCTGATGGAAAAAGAAATCCGTTCAAAAGACTTGGCCTATGAGGCGGCTGATCAGCTTCGGGATGAGTGGTTCGAAAATCTTTTTGGTTGGCTGGCATCACGCGGTTTTGAAGCGGTCGCAGTCAATCCCAGCATTCGTGATTCTAATAAGTTCTTTGCAACATTAGGGTTTGTTGAAACAAAGGATGTTTACGGATTAGGCTGGATGATAAAACCATTGGATGATATTCAAAGGAAAAAGGAAGAAAGAAATGAAGGTGATAAATCCAGCGACAAGCTCACATCCCACGATCCCGCCCGCGCCTCCCGAAAACTTCCGCCCGGTATAGAACAAGAACTGATCGTGATAAAAGAAATCCAGGGTGTCCGAGAAATGAAGAAATTAAAGTTGGAAGCCATCAAGCTTTTAAAAGAAAAAGGATATTTTGATTTAACAAATATCCTGTTAAACACAAAGGTCTTATTTGCCACAGGTGAAACGTTGGATTATATCAATGCTTACGAAAAATCACATCACGTCGTGATATTCGCGTTAAACATCGTCATTGGCTATCAAAAATATATAATCCTTCATCATGACCGGCATGCTAATGACAAAGAATTGCTCATAAGTATCATTCATGAAATTGGAGCGTTAGCGGGATTCTCCGATGAGCAAACTGAGCAATTGGCTCAGGAAGCTGTGAATGGGGAACATGCTCCGGCTGTCGGTCAAAAAATGGTTTATTCCGGGATGACAAAGGAAATTGTTGGAGACGCTTATACCATCAATAGCGCTTTGATCGAGCATCCCCAGGTGATTGTTGAAGTTCCTCTCGGAGGCGTTATTAAATTCCATGATAGATCCACCGGTGATTTGATCCATGTTAAAATTCCACGTTCTCGGAAAGGCCAAGAAGCCCATTTTGTATTTACTTCTGGAACGTTGGTTAAATTGACAGTCGGCGGTGTCGTATTGCAAGAAGGACGATTTAATCATCCTCAGCTCCTTTATCGCTTGATCCGCGTTCCTGCCCGTTTGCGAGCGTCTTTACGAAGCCACATCGGCATTCCCTACGTTTTTAATCTGGCGAATGAAGAGGCCGAAAAGCTCGTGGAATTTATGACCATGGGTGGATGGGTCAGCATTCACAATATCAATCGCTCCGAAGATTTAATGTCTATCTTAAAAGCTTACCTCAACCATGTCAAACTCATGCGCAAGGCGGGGATCACAATGGCCGTTTATGGACATTCCTTGGAAGTTATTTTCAGCGCGTTTCTCCATTTACGCAGAGCGAATCCAGATGTGCTATCGATTGCTTTGGTTGACTTAGAAGAAATATTAGGGTTCTCAAGAGGATCCTCTCAAAAATCTCGCGTTAGTCAGGCTATTTCAGAGGTCGCAAGTAACATCAAAGAAGGTAAGCTGTATCCATTTTTACCGAAGAAATATCAAAGTCTGGCAGATCTCTCATCAGTATGGTTCAGCGCGCCTCTCGTTGGTATTGATGAGAGCGATATCGCCGGCCTTGTCAAAGTGATCTCTCTTAAAACAAGTGAACAAGACGCATGGAAACAATATTTGGAATATTATGTGAAGCATTTATACCATATGAATTTGCTCAATCAAAAGACCGCGGTTTATCCGACAGCGGCCATCGTCAGTAAGATTATTGAAAAGGCGAAAGATCTTGAAACTTCGGCAGCTCTCTCAATTCCAAACATTGCCGCATCATTTGGGATGAGCGTTGGTTCGTTGAAATGGTATTTGACCAAATTAAAAGAGGGCATAACCATTAACGCGTTCGATCCTTATATGTATACAGGTCATGGGTTAGATGATTCCATCGAACGCGCCGTTATTATCCAGGAAGATTTGGTTAAAAGAAGGATGATCACGGGGTCAGATGGCCGGGTATTATCCATATGGGTTGATGTAGGTATTGCGATTGTGGTTGTTCTCCTTATGCTGTGGCTTAATCATTTAAGAAAGCAGAAATCCCAGGCGCAGTCCCATCAGGCCAACGCGCCGCCCGATCCCACCCGCATCGAGGGGGATTGGCCGTCGTTGCTGGTGAAAGAGGCCTTTGAAAAGAAATTAGAACAGCTCTTAAAGGAAAATTCTGAAACAATTGCAAAAGAGATCGATCAATTAAAATTGGATGTCGGAAACATCGCACGTTATACGACAGCCAATGCGGCCGCCAAGGAGATCCTGGCAAAATTTCTCGATCGATCGGCTCAAATGCTCACCCTTGACCTTCATAATCCCGTTGCCTCCCGCGGGCCGCCCACCATAGAGAAATTTTTGAAAGAATTTGAACGCCGCTATTCCATCAAAATCTCCGCCCTTAATCTTCATCTCGATTCCACCCAGCATATCTTCATTCATGAACAGGACAATCAACTCTATGACGAAATTCTCTTAACGAAGATTGTCCTTCACAAACTCGGTGCCATTTACGGCTTCGTCCATTACACCAACACACTGTTGGAAAAGCGTGTCGACGGCACTTTAACCGAAGAAGATAAAGAAGACATCGCCGGCGCCATTCACGCCATGAAGGACAGCTTTGAATTCCATCCGCCGCTCGATGTCAAGAGCGTGACCTTCCGGATGTATCTCGATGGCGTCAGGAATCAGATCCGCAAAGGGTTTATCCGCAGAATGACATTCCCGGATTGGCGCGAGTCTACAGGCAAAAAACAAAAGATCATTGAAGATTTAAAGCAATATGCCAAAGACATGGGGATCACAGGATTTATCGAAACCCATAAGTCTGTGGGGGGTGTCGAATTGATCAAATTGGTCCGTCAGGAGCTGGCAGAAGAAATCGCCTTATACGGAATTGAGCTCATCGGGACGGTGGATGCGCAGGATTTTACCAAAAAAGAATTGCGGGACAGCATCCTCGAGCTTTATGGTTTGGGTATTAGAAAATTCTTTAATGTTTCCGGAAGTGCCGAATGGCGCAAGATTCTTGAAATGCTCATCATTGATCCGCTTCGCTCTCCGTGGAAGAGCCCGTTAAGCTTTTGGACGCAACTGCGGATCGCAAGATCGATCTTAAAAGGGGATAACCGATGGCACGCCCTCATTGAACCGCTCAAGGGGGAACCTAAGAAGACGGATCTGGAGCATATTGTGGTCTTCCGCATTAAATCTTTGGTTGCCGATATGATCGAACGGATATTACTGCCAATGGATTCCCTTAAGATCAATAAATTAATTCAAAAGATGAAACAAGAGGGAATTATCTCCACAGATGTTATTTTTGGCAACGCCCATAACCCCAACCGCGATTCCATCGAATATTTAAAAGAAAAGTTAGATTCCGGGGCTTCGTGGATCACGGTCCAGACCAATGTTCTGCCGGAAGCCTACCAGCGATTTATCAAGGCTATTAATGTGGAATTGTCCGATGAAGAACGAAACAAGATATTTATCGGGATGTCGTATTTGACCAATGTCAACAGCATTCCAGTTTTCCATCTTTTGGTGGGTGTGCATCCCATGTTCTGGTGGGTGGATTATGAGGTCCGCAGTGAGGCTTACGAACAGCAACAAAAATTACAGGCTCTTGAAAAAGATAAGAAGTCTTTGAAGGAATTCTTTGATGAGCGCAATGGCGATGCCCTGGCCCAGGCCCGGCAGGTCGGCAAAGCCGGGGTCCATATGATGACCTGGCCGGAGGAATTCAGAGTCGAGATCCGCCGGCTTGAGAAGAAATTATCAGCTCTGATTGGGGTGCCGATCGAATATACCGATGACATCATTAATAGCGATGCCAACATGCTCGCCCTTTATAAGGTTCTCTCAGCGATCGAAGTTGCGTTCGAAACGAAACAGATTGATGCGCAACGCTTGAAAGATCTAACCAAGCGGCTTTTGTTCATCAACACCACCCTCACTAAGAAAGAAGGCGATGGTGGGAATGTCTTTCAGGAAAGAGTGACATTGCGTCAGATCATCCGTCCGAATGGTGGGAATAACGGAAACTTCACACAATATGACGTTGTGGTCGACCTGCGGCAGTTTAAATCAATACCGGCCAAGCAGATTCCTTCGGCGCTTAACGAGGAATTTTCAAGGATGACGGAGCAGGGCATTGATTTAACAGGCCGCATCATCGTTGAGGATTTTACGCCCTATTATCAAAGCCAGGTCTTGTGGATTATCAATAACGCGTTTTGGCTTCGGTTGGAAGATTTCCGCAAGGCCTTTAAAAAAGAATTCGATGAGTCTATCCATAATTCGCCGGACAGAAATGAGGAATTTGTTATAGATATTGCTCAGAAATTCTTGGAACAATATATCGAAACGCTTAAGAATAACGGTATCACAGAAGGTAATGGCGATTCAATGTTTTATTACCTTGAGATCGGGACCGCTGGCGCTGAATTTATGATGGCCTTTCTCAAACAAATGCTTTCCTCGGATAACTTGCAATATTACAAAGACGTCATCAATAACCTGACCTATCTTCTAGGGGATTACTCTGAGCCGGTTATTGAAGAAGTTAAAGCAAGATTGGAAGAAGTTTTCAAGAATGTTTTCAAGGAATATAAAGTGCTTTATCCGGAAAATCTTACCCAGCAGTTAGAGGCATATTTCGGAAAAATATTAAGAATTCATACGACCAACACCTTCGACAATCTCCGGTTTAACAAATACGCGCGGCTTGACGGAAAACTGTACCGCGTTGAGATAATGTTGTCCATCAGTCTGGCGTCTGTTCAAAAGCTGGCGAAGGCCTATGAACTGTCCGCAGAGGAGCTCCAACAGGATATTGAAGAAATCATAAGGAGACAGAGCAATACAAACGTCTTCCTTGATAAATATGACAACAGATTAAAGTCGGGCGATGATCATTCTCAATATATGAAGTTCTGGAAAGACTTCTGGTTTTCCTTGAGGATCAATGAAAGGTTGGTTGAGATTGATGATATCACCCAGGAAGTGGTTGTTCCCGGCATCGATGGATCAGGCGGCATTCTTAAAAGCATCCTGGATGGCGTCAAGACGAAAAAGAATTTTGATTTTCCTGTTCCAGTCGAAGCAATCGAAGTTGGCCTCCAGTTAATGGGTGCCCTGCACAAGGATGGGGCCCTGGAGGTTGTCGACAATACCCTTAACAGAATGGAAGATTCCATCAATAATTATTCCCGCAGCATTATCAGCACTTATGACCTGGCGCTCTATATGTCGGTGCAATCGTTTATTATCCAAGAGTTTTCTAAAGTCGTTTATCCGAATTTGACGGTCCATGTTATCAATTTAAAAAAATACGGCAAAGACCAGATGTCGCTGATTGAATTTAAGCCCAACGGAATAAACGAGGACATCGACAGGGAAACCCGTCAGCTCTTAACCCTCACCCCCGCCGGCGTTCTCCTGGCCGTCGGGATTGCGCTGGTGATGATAGGGATATTCCATCTCTTACGCGATCAATCCGGGGTGATAACTTCATCGGTTATTCCACTTATCGCACAACCGGATGCCGAGAATCAGAAATTAAATTTAAGCGTTTTTGGAATTGTGACGATTGCGGCCATTTTAATCGCATTCGCTCATTACCTATTTATGAAACATTTTAAAGGCCGCGAGGCTCATGGAAATAACTTTTTATCCGTAAGAAAGAATTCCCAAATCATCGATTTCGCCCGCTCGGCAAGGCCGCTCACCGCGGTGGAAGGCCGTGAGATGCAGCAGGCATTTAAAGAAGTCCTGATAAATTCGAAGAAAATCGTTATGCCTGAAAAGTATCTGTTGAAGAAAGACGGCGCGCAACTCGCATTTCGCCGCTATGATTTTGACTTTCTCCAGGAATTCTTAGGGGATATCAAGGTCATCAACGCGCCACTCGATACACCGTTTGCCGGACTCTTTAAATATTATGAGGTCAAATTCGAAACTGCCCTATTTTCTATTCCTCTTGTCACTGATGATGGTTCCTACATCATCGTTAATGCTTTTCGCAATCCGGATGAATTGGAAGTTAACAAATCCATAGCTCACGATACCGGAGCCCTGCTTGGTTTCCCGCATGAGATCAACCTGCTGTTGGAAAAGTTAATGGACCCAATTTTAATGCTCACATCTACCGAGAGACATCGCATTCAGCAGGCTTACGACAATATCTTTTCTCTCGAGCATAGAAGGTACCTTCCCGATATACAAAAGTTAAACCCCGACGCAACCATCGCCTTTGGAAAGATTTATCTGGAAAGAGATGAGATCAGGTCCGTAGGCGCTGCCTATGACCGGATGCTTGATATGCTCGACCGCCATCCGCTGATCCACAGCTATATTGAAGAAGCCTTAGAGACAGGTGATGAATTTGTTATCGTGAGCGGCCTTTCCACCATTTCTTATCGCCTGCAAAATGGGCCGGTTCTTTTGGATGCAAAAGAGATCCAGGAAAAATCCGTTTCCGATGATCAATCCCAGGACGAAGCCTGGGTTGCGGTCTTAAAAGAAGGCATTCTGGCCAGCAGCCCTGAGTTAAACAATTGGCCGCTCTTCCAGTTCCAAAAAGAAGTCCGACTGGAACTGATAAAGGCCATTCAAGCGATTTTTTCCAAGAAACGCAAAAGCAAGTCCGAAAAGGTCATCGAAAAAGAATTTACATCTTTTGTCAAAAACGGTTTGGTCTGGGACGATGAGTTTGGCAATATTCAATCCTTATCTGATGAGTGGTTTACGCTGATGGCCGAAGTCATGAATAAGGTTTACGGCATTCCGGCCGGTTCCGAAGAAGCCATTACCGATATTAGCCTTTATGAAGCGCTCGTCCAGCCGGCAAAGGTTTTAAGGGAAATCCACACCCAGGAGTTTAATTTAGGAACATTGCTTAAGGGTTTGAGAAAGGCCCTGGGAGATAGGGGCTACCAAACGCTGAAGCGCGCCTTTATCAATCAATACGGCAATATCCATTTAGCGCGTGGCCATGACAATGAGATCGTCGGCCACCTGATGGCCAACATGTATATGGAACGCTATTTAGGTTACAAAAATTTTAACCTCATTAACGATCAAGGGGAAAGTGTATCGATTATGTCCTTTCACCCTGAAATCATTGCTCTCTTGGAAAGCGGATCAAAACGGTGGATGCAAAGAAATTTCGAGAATCTAAGGAAGTCTATTATTGCTCAAGTCCCTCAACGCGAAAAATGGGAGATGCCGCTTTTTGATATTGCCGTCGCCCTGGTTAATGAGTTTCATGGCCAGGATTGGCGCATGAACAACATCACGCCTTATGCGCATCATCTCTATGATGCAGCTTGGATCGATGTTAATGAATTTAAGATCGATGACATTTTAGAACCGGTGATCGCCTTATTGCATGACATCCTTGAGAATTCCAAGCTTTCTCCCGATGATTTAAAACGCCGGATCGAACAAGGTTTGAAATATTTCATTGATGAAGAAAAAGCAGTGTCCATCGCCAGGGAGATTGTGTCTGAAGTTGAAGCGCTTTCCAAGAAAAAATCTTTAAGTTTCGAAGATCAGGAAAAAGAATATTTAACCAGGCTTCGTGCCGCGTCCGTACGTGTCCGCCGGGTGAAGATTGCCGACCGCACCGATAATTTACGCACCCTCCAAAACGGGCCTCAACAATTCCGCATGCGCTATTTTGAAGGGACTCTCAAGGTCTTCTTGCCGGTTTTTATGGCCATGTCGGACATTGACATTTCAATCCGGACAGAGCTTATCAACGCGGTTGAGGACGCGGCACAGCGATTGAACAACTTGCGGAAGTTCGGGGAGAAGTACGACTTTATCAAACGCTCCAGGGAAGAGGTGAAGAAGTACCGTGACCTGCTCGCGAATGAATCCGCGAAAGTGGATCCATCTCACAGAGACGTAATACGTCAGCTTAACCCGGCGGCCTATGCCCACTCCGGGTATATCCGCTATGATCGAGGCAGGATCCGAACCGCCGGCCCTATTTACCAGCAACTGGCCGACATTCTTACGGATCAAGGGGATATTAAACGTTATTTGGAAAATGTCCTAATGCGCGGCGATCAGATCATCATCGTCTATAATTTAGGCCGGCTGGCCTATAAGATCCCCGGCGGGCCGGTTTTAATAAGCGACCACCTCATCCACCCGGATACTCGGCCAGAAGGCAGGGTTGCCCACGATATATGGATTATGGTCTTGCGGAAATATTTTGTGGCGTTTCATCAGGATGTCATCGGGCCGCAGGAAACGTTTAGCCCCGAGATTGAGCTTTTCGGCATGGTCAGCCAATTTGAATATCTCGTGACCCTCAATGAAGATGACCTGGATACCATTAAAGACTATTTTAAAAAACATAGAGGCCTTTATCCCCAAGCCCACCTCTATGACCTCATCGATAAAGCCAGGGAAGTTAAAACGAAATTAGAAGAAGCCGATTACCGGCTCATTTCGACGACCCGCGAGTTTTACAGCAATCATGCCATGGCCATCAGCCTTTTGCCGATCTTGGAGATTCTGGAAAAAGAAACCGGCGTAAAACTTTTTGAAGCAGCCGAACTCGGGGTCAAGATCCCCCAGGAATTGATTTATTTCTTAAGGAATCTTAACCGGAGCCTGGAAAGCATGCGGCTTTTAAGCGAAATCCGCCGAGAACGAAACCATCGTCATGATGGCAGGCTTCCTTTGACGGTTTTCTTTGGCAACATCAAAGGGAATATAAACAGGCTTAAAATCCATGTTGAAAAAGCTCGTAGGATCAAGGCAACCAAGATCGTCCTCATGGGGGATATCCTGGGTACGGGTGATAACAATTATGAAGTTTATCAATATATCAAGAAAATGCAGGAGGATTATGTCAAGGGAGTTGAGGGGGCAATCGAAGTTGTCTGGGACATGGGTGACAACGAGTTGAAATTAATAGGTGCGATGTCCGGATTTGAAGATTTCGAGAAGATGTGGGGAAGCCGGGTGGGCGGCGGAGTCAGTCTTATTGCAGAAATACAACGCAACTTAGAAGAAATACAGAGAAAAGAAGAGTTTGAAGGCCAGAAAATTCCTGATATCAACTTGAGGAATTTCCGCGAACATCCGGTGTTGTTAGAAATGCTGGAATGGCTAAGGCAAAATCTTTTCATTTACTATATTGACCGTCAGGGAATTCTTTCGCTTTTTGGCGGACCCGGAAAGACCCAGTTTGAAAACGAAGAGGGTATAGATGCCTGGGATGAAATGCTACGTCAGCTGCGGTCGAGAGATTCTATTAAAGCCACGCTTTACCATGCGCTCATAAGTAATTTGGAAGGGCCAATCCGGGCCAATATCCTTGAGGACGTTGATAAACCGGGTGATTTTAGAGAAGAGATTATGATCGACGGCATTTCCGGACAGGTCAATATGGTCATTGTGGCCCGGTGGCCGGAAGATTCCAGGCCGGCGAGAGGTTATTATGCTCTTAGAGATGAGAGAACAATGAGAATGCTGGCCGTCGGCCGTCAGGGAATTGAAGAATACGTTTGGGGATCGGAAGGCCGTTGGGAGAGTATAACGAGGCAAGACAAAAAGAAATACTTAAATAGCCTCGAAAAACGGATTATGAGAAGAATGAAAAAGGTTGCCGGTTACGTTCCCAAGGAATTGCAGAGGGTTCGGGAAGAAACAAAGCGGTATAACGCCATCCGCAAGACACGGGGAAAATATCTCATCACGTCTTTGGCTTTAGAATTGCGGCGGGTTATCAGCGATCTTATCGGATACGATTATTATGGAAGTCTCCCCGACGATGAAATGGAATGGCTGATCAAGAGTCTCAACGGCAAAAATGAAGATGTCAATTGGTTTAAGATCCAGGAGGGCCTCATCCCTGCAGATGGCAAATTTACCCGGGAGAATCTTAAAAACATGAGGCCGCAGATTCGAGAGTATGTCCGGTCTTTCATTGAGATGATCCGCATCGAAGGAGACGTTATTTATAACGTCCGTACGCATGAGGCCAAATTGATTGTCAGCGAGAATAAAGATGATCGGCTCATCTCCGATGCCGTATTTCAGATCATCAAAAAGAAAAGGGAGGAGTGGATTCTCATCAGTACGTCCAATACCCGGATGTTTGCACTGGGAGACCGGATCTATGTGGGTATGGTCCGCGAAAAGGATGTGGAGGAGTCCTATCGCAATTTCTATTTTATTTCTCGATCGGGGAATGACGTTAAGACTGGATTTAAACCAACCCAGTATTTTGTGGAATTGACGGGTATTCGAATTCTTAAGAAAGGCACGATTGTCGATCAATTCATAGCCGGATTCCGGACCTGGTTTATTCCTAACCGCATTTACTTGAACCGGCCAAAAGACCGGGCAAGAGATTTTATAGAGATAGAAAAAACCGTTTATCACAAAGATATCATTTCCAAATCGGCAATTGAAAGGAATATCAACCGGCAGGATATCATGACGACCGTATTGACATCTCACGAATTCGACACCAAGCCCTACTGGCGAAAGATTATTGAAAAAGGCCTCTACGAAAAACTACGGCGCACCTATTTTGGGCTTTTAAAAAGAATTGTTCCCTACAGGCTGGAAAGTAAGCTTCTTATCCATAGCTATCACCAAGAACTTAAGAAAATTCAGAATCCAACGCTGGCCGATAAAAAGAAAATCCTTCAAAATCTCTTCTATCATCATCGCCTTCTTAACCAACACCCGGAGTTGTGGCATACCTTGGTTCACGATACTCTCATAATTGAGGAAGGATACCGTGAGGCTATGGACAAGGACTTTCCGATCTTTAAAAATAGAAAAACGGTTATTACACCAGCGGAGAGCCAGGAGATCTTTGAAAAGCTGAGCAGGTTCAGCCAAGACATTGACCCGGAAACAGGAGAGCCGAAATATAAAGGCGATGCGGTCAATATCGTCATATTTGTCTTAAGCCCCAGCTGGGAAATCGATTTGTCCATGATGCCGCGAGAACAAAAAGAGGGTGATTCAAAAGGCTTGCCGCTGTCGGCGTTTGTTTTCATGGACCCCATCACGATGGGATTGGCGCTTATTTTTTATATATTAGCTTTAGTAAAAGGCCAGCATGCGTCGTTGATAAATTTTGATATGGCTCCGCACAATTTCTTGATTGCCGGTGGGTTGGGGGTCATGATGCTCCCAAAAAATCTTGTTAATTTCATTTCCCTCAAAGTCCTTCAAGGATACAATAATCTCAGCAAAACAGCTTCTCGCCTTAAACTCTTCATCGATTCTTATCTTCGGGGAAACCCGAATTCTTTAATAGACATATCAAAGAACATTTACACCGCCCTGACTTTCCTTAATGTTTTGTCAGAGGAAGTCAGGACAGTGTTTGTTTCCACTGACAAAACCTTTAAAAGGATAACAAACACCGCACCGAGCCAATTGGTCAAAGAGCGCTCTAACCTTCCCGTGGCTGGTGGTAGAGTGCTTCTCGGTGCGGTTGCCGTTGGGGCCGCTCTGACTTTTTCCGGATCTTTATTAAGGAAAGTCAGAGCGGCCCCTGGTATTTTCCTCATCCTCCTTCCCATCCTCTGGCAGATTTTTGCGAATATGATGATGCATTCAGGGGCAGTCCCCGGCGTATTTTCAATGGCGGGGACTGCCCCAAGTGATTATTTATGGATGAGCGCGATAAATTCTTTGGGTGGGATAATTTTGATGCCGTGGAATTCCTTGATGACGAGCAGATCTTTATCGCCGGTCACGATGATATCCGCTTTGGCCTGGATGCTCATGTCGATAATGAAATTATCTTTTGGGTCGCGGCAAACTTCGACAAATGGAGGTTTGAGTTTTACCAAAAAAGCTTTGGCTTTAATCAGTTTAAAGAGCACTTTGATATCGCGGGTATGGAGCTTCAATTCAGAACGGTACAGGACTGCCCCAAGTTCCAGGAGAAGTTCAGGGCTGATGACAAGCTCGAACTTGTCTTCCTTGAAAAATTCATATATGGCGCTCAACCGTGAACTGCCTTTGAGAATACTAACAAGGATATTGGTGTCAATGACGGCTCTTAGTCTTTCCATTGTGGAATTTCTGGCGGGTTTCTTCACACAGGCGGGTCAGATCTTTGTCGGAAAGGGAACTGTCTTTGAAGCGTTTTCTCATGCGCATGACCACCGCATCAAGGCGCCCCGCCCACGATTTTCTTTCAAGCTTCCTGAAAATACGGATTTGGTCCCGCAGGGGAAGCCTGTCAATCGCAGACAGGACTTGATCGGCGCTGGTTTCCGAAAACATTTTGCTGGTCATGAAATCATTCCTCCTTTCGTCACTAACCATACAACGATTTCCCGAATACGTCAAGGCGTGATTGTCCTTCTTGCCGTCGCGGCCATGGGGCTGATCATACATAGTTTTTTGGGCCCCGCGGCCCCTGCACTCCTTAATGCATTGATAGGCTTTGCAGGGACAGTCCCTGTTTTCGTTGAACGTCTATTTGATTTATCGTGGTTAACAGGGACGGCCGCCGTTGCCGTCCTTCACGGCAGCTTTTTCTTATTCGGCATGCCGCTGGTGATCTTTAATAATGAATCGGAAAAAAGTAAACCATTAAACGTTGATCAAGTCACAAAGCTTTTGATTGATTCAGTTTGGTCAAGAAGGCAAGCAGTTCATTATTTTTCAGGTCTTTGGGGGCAGTTGTCAGATCTACAGAATGTGAATTTTACGGAAAAACAAAAATGGCTAAAGCAAGAAATAAGTTCCACAGTAAGAGATATAGAGCACTTTGTGGAAGAAATAGCATCTTTAATGACTTTAATTAATCAATCGATATTGGCAGAAGAGAAGATTAAGCCTCATGTTGAACTTATTATTAATAGCTTAGAAACAGCAATTGATAGTACCCAATCAGTTCTCGAATCGATCAAAACCATCAAAGTTGATAGAACAGTTAGCCAAAGTTTTAAGATTGTAGAGATGATATTGATGAGAATTAGAAACTTAATATTCACTGGTCAATACATTGTGTTGCCAAAAGAAGTAATTAATTTGTCTCAGTTTGTCTTGGACTTGATAAAAGAAGTCTCGGTCAAAAATAGAGGAATAGACATAATTGATATACAAAAAGATATTGTTATCCAAGCTGATCCAACAACCCTGTGGAATGTTGTTGATGATTTATTAAATAGAATAGCCACAGGGAGTGAGCTTAATAGATCAAGTATTTTATTAAAGACGGAAAGCGATGAGGCTGTGGTATCTATCGAATATTTTATGGTCAAGGAAGAGAAGCGTACGAAAGATGATTATGATTTTGTTTATGGTTTAAATGGTGGCCGCCTCGAAGGAAACAACGAGTTCATAGAAGGGGGATTAATTTCGAGAGAAATAATTGGAATTAACGGCGGTGAAATTAAAATTGAAAATCCTGATAATCAACGGATGATAGTTACGCTCCGGTTCTCGCTTTACCCCAACGCCCCGCCGGAACAGGGACCAGAGACTCAAGACTCGAGACTTGAGACTCCAGAACCGAACCACGAACCACGAACCCCGAATCACGATTCACCAGACTCCTCCTTATTAAGTGTCAACCTTCTCATCCTCCTTCCCATCCTCTGGCAGGTTTTTACGAATATAATGGCGGCGTATCTAGGGGCAGTCCCCGGCGTATTTTTCATGGAGGGGACTGCCCCTAACGATTATTTATGGATGAGCGCGATAAATTCTTTGGGCGGGATAGTTATGATACCGTGGAATTCCTTGATAGAGAGAACGTCTTTGTCGCCGGAAATCAAGAAATCCACTTTAGCTTCGAGCGCGCAGGCGAAAACCATGTCATCAGATTTATCTCTGGACACTGCTACGATTTTGAGCGGATTTACAAATAATGCTTTCTTTTGGATTGTATCAAGCAAAAGCGCGGTTTCCGATTCGGATACCAAAGACGAAATTTTATCCTTTTTGAGGGTAACCACAAGTTCATCGAACAAAGCCGGGGAAGTCACAATAATCAATCGGCCATCCAGCCAGAGGTCAATAATGGTTCTGGAAGGGCCGTTTTTTAACAGGGAACTGACAAAAATATTCGTGTCAACGACGGACTTGATTCTTGCGGACATAAAGTTCTCTTCTGGCGTCTTTGACGATGGCGTTGATGTCCGTTTGAGAGATGGGGTTTCGTTTAACGCGGGCGTCGATGCGGGCAAACATCTGGCGGAATCGTTCCTTCAAAGTGTCTTTGTCCTTATCGAGTTCTTCAATCAATTGGGCCCGTTGACGGACCGGGAGTTTGCGGATAACTTGTTTGAGCTGCGCGTAATCAATTTCAAGTTTGACCATACTGAGCTCCTTTCTCAAAAAAACCATAACATAGATTTTTATCGGGGTCAAGTGAACCTTGGGAATAAGAAGCTGTTAAACATCGGCCTTCCCATCCTCATCCTCCTTCCCATCCTCTGGCAAATTTTTGTTCAAAACATCCTTCCTTTATTATCTGGGGCAATCAACGGATTTGAATGGGGGTTTGTCCAGGACTTGATAACTTGGGCGCAGCAAACGTCATTCGATTTATTCCATACAAACCCTGGCAGTATTTATCAGCTGGCAACCGTTGGCGTTTCTTTTACCGGTTATGGTTCTATGGTCAATAAAAAGAAAGTCTTGGGGTTTATCGAGGATATTCAATCGGGTGATAAAGATAAAGGCCTGGCTGCTCAAAAAGAATTGATCGAAATGTATGAGGGCATTTTACAGCAATACGCCGAAACATTCTTCAGTGATCAAAATAAAATTAAGGCCGGAGATAGAGAAAAGGAAGCCATCAGGTTGATCGTCCATAGCGTTCTCATGACTGTCGCTAAAGAATTCGATCTGAGCAAAGGAAAGGCGACGTTACGGTCGCAAAATCTTTATCAAACACTGGTTATTTATAAACTTATTCGAGATATGAGCCTTAAGGGCCTCTTGCCAAAGTACCGCAGCCACTTAATGGACCGCGCGCTGGAGAAATTATCTCAAAAATTAAGATACCAGCCAAACCTCGACCAAATCAAAGGGTATTTGGGTATCTTAATCAAAGACGCGGTTCAAATTTGGGAAGGTTTGAATAATTTAGAACCCCGGAACGAAACAACGTTGTTGGCCCAAAAACAAAGGGATCAGCATAATATCAAGTTGATTTATGAGAAATTGAAAGAAGGAGAGATCAGCAAAGAAGAGTTAAGGGAGATTCTGAAGAGGTCGCAGCTAAATTCAGTCCAGGAGCGGATCCTGATCCTTCGCGTTCAACCCCAAAAGTTGGGTTATGAAGAGATCGGTAAAGAATTAGGGAAAGTAACAAAACAAAATATCGAACAGCACCATAGGAATATCTTGAAATTGATTTTAGAAAGATACTTCGGCGTGCAAGATTTTCAGATGGTGAAATTCTTTAGTGAACTTGAAAATGAAAGAATTCAAAAAAGGTTGGTTAAAATTCTTTGGACTAAATTTATTGAAAATAGTGCCAGAGATGAAGCGCCTCCTCCTTTGCAAAATAAGTCCAAGCATGTCATCGTGCTGCCGAATGGACAAAAATTTGAAGTTCTTAAAGCGTTGCGTAAACGTGATCTTGTCTTAAAAATTTCCCAGCATGGGGAAGGCTGGTTTGTGCTCGAGACCTATCTTGTGGGAGCGTTTCCTGACGCTCTCGCTGTCAGGCAGTATTATCGTATCGAAGATCAAAGAGCTGTTCTCATAGGCGATCTGGATCCTGAAGATAATCCTGAAAGCTTTTTAAAGCGGCAGGAAGAGCAGAGGCAATTCTTAAAATGGCTTAGCACAGACCGAAAAGAAAAATTTGAAAGTGTTGTTCATGGACGAATTAATTTTAAAGGGGTGTTTGATTATGGTGATCATCAGGGCTGGATACGGGGTTACACGCGGCATGCTTTGGAAAAAGCATACATTCAGGTTGTTGAAAATAACCCGCAGGACATTCTGGTTCAATTGAGTTTAGACAATGGTATGGCAGTTGGCAAACACCGCTTGATTATCAAAAATGGTCGGATCACCGGAAGAGGAGCCATGAAACAAACGAGCGCATCAAGCGCATTAAAGGTTATATCGCCCCTTTTAGTTCTGATGATCGTGCTTGTTTATCTGGTTGATCACGTTTTAGGGGCTGCAGCTTTATCGGCCTATCTTCTGGCCATGGCGTCGATGGGAATCCCCGGCTCCCACGAAGCGGACAAATTCTTCGGGCCGCAGGATGTTGAGTACAAACCTCTTTCCCAACTGTCCTCTTTCGAGCGCAATAAATTGAAGGATTACTACAACCGAAACAATATTGTTATTAAAGAACTTCCTTTGGTTCACAAAAATTTAAGTTTTGTCGCGATTGACAGTCAGAGAAATATCCTGGGGTATCAATTTGTGAGTTTGAGAACTGATGTTGAATTTGACAGAGATATGCAGGCTGCGGCTTCCCAGGACGCGCCGGTTATTGACGGATTTGATTTTGATTATCCGGAAATCGGGCGGACGTTAATGTTCATGGTTACCGGTGAGTTGATCGCGTTCCAGGCTGTTGATGACATATCCGGGCGTATTAAATCCATCCTGCCCATGAAAGCAAAACGCCATATTAATCTTTTGGGACAAATGGGATTTAAACCCGCCATCCCTGAAAATCTCATGGAAGAATTGGAAAGTCCAAGCATATACATGTTTGCCGATGCAGGGGATGTTTATAAACATATCATTTGTGATTATCTTTATCATTTAAGGGATAAAGAGAATTTTAGGTCCATCCCAGTTTCAATGTCCTTACGTGAGGGCGATCAATGGATAACTGCAATACAGGATATGAAGATCAATGAAGCGATTGATCTGGCGAAAGACGGAAATCTGATCTTGGACTTAACGCCGCAATACAAAAGTGAACATGGCCAGCGGGCCTTTAAGGGGTACCAATTGTATTGGGCCAGGCAACGGTTGATTCTTGAGGACGCCGCGGAGGATGAACTCAAAGATGTTGAACTTTTTGAATCGGATAAAATCAAAGTCAAAGACAATTATTTTTCAGAGAATATTATCTTTGAGAAAATCCAGATGCATCATCTTGAAAAGATCTTCAAAGGCCGCAAGAAAGAATTATGGCCGGATAATGCTCAAAGCATTGTTGATGATATGGCGAGTTTTGTCGCGATGACACCTCAGGGTGAGGTCAAAGGGTATATCTTAAATAGCATTAAGAAGAACGAGGCTTCAGCAAAACTTTACCTGGAACAGATCTATATCGACAACCAGCATCGCGGCATATCGTTGGGATTGATGCTCTTGTCGGCCGAAGAAGGGAGAAGAAGATTTGCTTTCGAAGTTGAAACAACGGTCGAGAGCACGGATACAGAAACCATAAAAATCCTTCAGTATTTGGGATTTGTCTTCATCGATAAATTTGAAGAGGATGGCATTGTCTCTTATGTCTTTGTGGCCGATCTTGAAACCGTGAGCTGCCAGATCCAGATCGGCCATGCAAGTTATCTCAAGAAAATGGGATTGGATATCTCAGTTGATGGAAAGCCCGTTGACCTGGATGTTGCTCAAGAGATGATCGTTGAGGGCCTGCTTAAGTTCAATTTATTATCCAAAACTTGGGAAAAGAAGAAAGTTAATGGAATTAATTATGAATCATTAGGCTTTAACTGCGTTGTTTGGCCGCTGGTTGTTGGAATGATAGCGATCATCTTGCGCTGGTTGTTAGGTGCGGGCACGCAAGAGCTCCTCATGGAGATCGGGATGTTCATCCCGCTCACGATAGAACTAAAAAATATCCGGCTCAATCGCTATACAACAATTGAGCAGGAACAAAAAGCCAGAGAGCTCATCGCGAGATTTCAACAAAACAATGATCAGAACGCCGTCGAGGAAGTTTATCAACTGTATTTGGTACAGATTGTTAAGTATTCTAAGCGTTATTTCAGGGGACTTTTAGCGAAGATTGATGCTCGGCAACTTGAATCAGCCCGGAGAGAAGGGGTTTGGATGGCGATGAAATATTTTGACCTGTCCGAGCCAACATCCTTTTTTGATTATGCAAAATATCCTATTCGCCAAAAAATTCAGCATGCCATTGATCCCCGTTGTACGAGAGATATCAGGATTGATATTTCAATCCCCCGTCTCATCAAAATGTTGGGCCGGTATCCCCGGATTATCGAATTCGAGCATTACTTATCCTTGTCCAAAGAGCGGTCTTATCAGACATGGAAGAACGAAGGACCTTATACCGAAAGGACGAAAGTGATTTCGAATGAGAATCACCAAGATAAAAGCGTTTCAACACCATTGGAAGAACTCATCGAGAAAGACAATAACGAAGACAGTAAAGAAAGCTTGGAAGAAGTGCTTCATGCGGCCGGTTTGAATGACAAACAGTTATTTATTATCAAGGCCTCAAAAGGGGTGGACGACGAGGGTTTATTGATAAACGTCAAGAAAGTGCATCATCGCAGTGTTCTGGCGAAAAGATTACAGCTGACCTCACAACGGGTACGCCAGATTATCGTTGAGGCGGAGAAAAAGCTTTTCGCATTTTCAGGTAACGGCCATGGATTGTTAGGCCTATCGCGCATTCGCGATGCACAGTGGAAGACGCAGCGCCGACTCATTGAAAGCACCTATAATTATATTATGAGTCATTGCCAGGGATCCCAGCCCTTGCCTGTTGAAGGTTATTTTGATCGGGAGATCACCATCAATAAAATGGCAAGCAACGGACAATCACTCTCACTGTTTTCGATATCTCTCCCTGAATATACGAAAGGAAAAAAGCTTAAGTTTCAGATCACTGCACACGGAAAGAACAACGGCGAGAGCTGGTTTGTCGCGGAGGTTTCCCTGGCGGCGGAAAGACAGTTAATTATCCGCAATCTGTATTTATTCGACGGTTCACATGTTCGATTGCCGGAGAGGAAGTTGATGATTTGGGAAACGCCCAGGGAATTTCTGATCAGTTTAAAAATATATAAACGATTTAAGAAATGGTTATTTGGCCCAAGGACAACAGAATCTAGGGAATCGATCCCATCCCGGATTAATGGTTGCGGAGTGATCAACATAGGCTTCGATCATAAGGTTCTCTCAGGCCATGCCCGGCATGCCCTTCAAAAAGCTTATTATCAAGTGAAAAAAGTTGATAGCCCGTTTGTCTACCTTGAGGTTTTTCTTGAAAATGGGAATCCAATCGGAGTCCATGAGTTAACAATGGAAAATAATACTGTGAAATCCATCAAACGGCTATGGAATGGAATGGCAAGTGAAGTCAGGCAGCCAGCCCGTCACAATAGCGGCCAGGACAAACGCCCTGATTCTGATGGAAAAGTCGCATGTCATATCACGCCGCTGCTCATTGTTCTGTTTGTGTTTAATTTCCTGGGGATGAAGTTTGTGGAAAATTCAGCGCAGTCAGTAAGAGCAGCAGGGATAGCGCTATTAGGAATTTCCTTGCTCATCTGGCTTGCCAACCGCTCGCAGGCGCCGCCCTTGCGAACTAAGTCACAAGACACAAAGGCACATGGCACAGGTCTTGTGTCATTGCGAGCCCCGACGCTTTTGGCCGGGGCGAAGCAATCTTTTAAAAGGATTGCTTCGTCGCTAAAAACGCTCCTCGCAATGACACAGGGATGGTCTCCAGTCTCACGCCTCCTTCCCCAACTCCTCTCAGGTCTTTTTGGATTTCCTATGGCAAATATAGACTTTGACCAATCTTCTTTGAAGGGTAATTCAGGTTACTTGGATTTAGTCGAAGTGGTCAAAAGTGTCTTTAACAAGATTAATGTCAGCCCCCTTAAATTACATCTTAACTTACCCAAAAAACCTTTATGGATTATGAATAGAGATAATTATGGCCTAACATTTTCTAGGACGGTTCTCGATGCCGTTCGACAGAATGCTTTAGTTTATACTCCCAATAAAGGAACATTAACCGTCACGCTTCTTCGTGACGGAGAGGAAGCCGTTATTTCCGTTAAAGACACGGGTATTGGAATCGCTAAAGAGGTTATTCCTTGGCTAGGAAGGCGCGGATTCAACGCGGCAAAAGTAAAGGAGATAGATAAACATTCAACCGCGATGGAGGTAAATAGAGGTTCAACAGGCTTTGCGTTATGGCACTTAATGAATTTTGTAGAAGCGTATTATAACGGAAGAGTGCTTATTGAAAGTGAAGGCGAAGGAAAGGGATCTACGTTTACGGTTCGCATTCCTATTGGAGAACCAACCTATTATGAGGGAAAAAGGATTTTCTCAGAGGATTCAACTTCTCCCAACGATGCTTTCCCCGGCGGGATGAATTGTATGGTAGGGCCGTTGATGATTGGATTTGTTTCTATTTATTCTCTGTGGGCTGCCTTGGGATTGGCGATTATCAACGTCTACTTGTATATCCAGCGTTCACAAGCTCCGCCCTCGCGAACTAAGTCACAAGACACAAAGGCACATGGCACAGGTCTTGTGTCATTGCGAGCCCCGACGCTTTTGGCCGGGGCGAAGCAATCTTTTAAAAGGATTGCTTCGTCGCTAAAAACGCTCCTCGCAATGACACAGGAATTGCCTCACGTCTCACTCCTCTGGCCTCGAGTCTCAAGTCTCCTGTCTCAATTCTCTTTTCTCCTCTTAGGCCTTTTCGGATTTCCGATTGCAACAGTCAATGATGCCAATTCCAATAATGCGCAAAAAGAAAACCATGGTCTTTTCTTCAACCGGGAAGCTCTGGAAAATTTAAAGAGATTGATTATTCAAAAAAAGATATCCATGGGTTCTGGCGATACGCTTCTGATGGTCATTGACGGAGACTCGCGGGTCGGAAAAACGACATTGGCTGACAACCTTTTGACTCAGCTGCCTTTTAAAACCATGGTCATCCATATTGATGAGTATCATGAGATCGATGAAGATGAAGTTTCCGAAGAATACAAGGCCTACTTTGAACAACATGCTGGAGCGAAGATTATTGACTGGACAGTGGAGTTGGAAGAATGGCGCTATAAAATGGCGGCGGACGATATCAAAGCAGTCCGTCGGTTGAAAGAATACGATGTCATCATTCTTGAAGGAGTCAACACCCTTTATGTGGAGCTTCTTGAATTTTTACCCAAGGATGCCGCTAATTTGAAGGTTCATATTATCGCGGATCGCAAAACAAGAGAGTATATTTATCAAAAACAGTATCCTAAAAATTACGACTTATTACAAATGGACGATTATTTAAACCGGTATGTTCATAAATATCCAACGGATCTCAAGGTTTATAGCATGATCATTGACAACAGTCTGCCATTGTTTGGCCGAACAGCGAATGACACTGGCCCCGGCGGGATGAATTGCGTGGCGGGGGTAGATGGCGGGATATCGTTAGCATTCTTCTTTTTGATGATGGCCATGAAAGATCTGGTATCGGCAGTCCGCAACAGATGGGCAAACCGTTCGCTTGTTAACAGCCAAGGAAAAACATTCGGCCAGGTTTGGATGGAAATGATGAAGGAAGAGAGGTTATTCTCAGATGCCCCTGACCCGCGCCGGTGGATCATTGATAACGGAAAAGAAGCGCTTTATAGAAAACAATTTGCTTCTATGAGCCGATCGCAATTAGAAGCCGCATTTGAACAATTTGCTGCTGAAGGCAATACGCTTAAACTTTCCGGGCTTGTCCGAAGGCTCAAGGAGAACCATTCCAAAGATTTGTTGCGGGCGTTTATGGATATCCTCAGCATCGGCGTTTACGCCCATTGGGAGTTGATGCATTATGCCGGGTTTCCTTACCAAGAATTAAGCCGGATCAATGATGAGCGCGAGAATTTGGAAATTCAAGGAAAGGTAACGGAAGACAAACAACGTGCATTTGAAAAAAGAGAAGACGATGTCTACCGATTCAAAGCTTATTTAAGTGAGATATTCACCCGTTGGGATAAACCTGCTAAAGCCCGGACCATTCCTTTGATATTTACTCGTTCAAGCGCGTTGGAAATCTCCGTGCTGCCGGCGATCATCCTTGTGGTCCTGTGGCAATTATTCTTGCTGGCATCAAGTACTGCTCCAGTTGTGCAACACGCCGGGATGGAGGGGATGATGTTGTTTGTCCTGGCTGGTGTGATTATTAATTTCGTAGGCGGAATCGGCAATCATTATTCACTATCTGTTCTAAGAGAAGAGGCTCGAGATATTCTTAGCGATACGCTGTCGGATCTGCAAGATCTTCAAAGGAAAGCCGGGCATTATCCTTTGAGGATGCGGCCTTCCGTTATTTTAAGTGATCTGGAGAAAACATTGTCCTTTACGTTTTTCCGCGATCGGATCTTTAATGCAAGAAATTCAAAGCAGGTTTTCCGAGCAATGAATGCTTTCTTTGCAACAACCAGGAATTTTATCCGAGATCTGCGATTGGAAAAAAGGATAAACCAGGAAGCATCGGATAAGGCGCTTATCGCGATCGCTTTTCGCGAACAAACATGGCGCCAAAAAATGCAGAAAAGCGTCCGCGATCAGTTCGGGATGATGATGATCTTTCTGGGTCTTCTGGTTGCCTCATCTTTTGATGTTTGGATAAATGCTGCTTCGGATGGCGCTCTCGTTCAGGAGGCGGAGATGGATTGGCTGCTGTTATCTGTTGTGATTGGAGGAGCCATTGGACGCTTTTGGACATGGATCAAAAAACGTAAACAAGAAAAGAGCGAAGGGAATTTTATTGATATCCTGCGAGAGATGGTTGTCCTTGTTGAAAATCGCTCTTTAGATAAGACATGGAACGTGCAGGGATTCTATATGAAGTACTATGACGACCTCTTAAAAATGACGGAAAGCATGTTCGATTTTCTTAAAGCGCAGTTTAGTTACCATGATTTTTCAAGTTTGGCTAAATGGGGCGGCGCTTCAAAATCTATTCAAGGCTTGATCCAAGAGGTCACGTCTGTCCATAATTTAATCAAAATCCAGAAAGGGCAAGTGCAAACCTTCTTTAGAAGCAATAAAAGATATGCTTATGAAAAGAGATCAGAGACGATCGAAGCTGTCGGCGAGTTCGCGCAGAATGCGATGGAATATTTAGATCAGATGCAGTCGGATAAAGCCATGCAAAAACTGGGGGATTATATTGAGCCTACGGAAAAGAAGAAGTTTAAACTCAGCGATTTCTTCAGAGGCAATATTCATATTCTCCTTCCAGTCATTGTAGTATCGGCGTGGGTGATCGATTATCTTCTTAAATCTCATGGATTCGGCGGCGGTGTTTTCATTTCCCAGGCGGGAATGATGGGGCCGCTGTTGGCATCCATTGGATTGGGAGCGGTTTTTAAACAGGCAAAACGGTTGGGGAAATATTTGAAAGAAAGATTCTCCCGCGCCGGGCCGGGGGTAATTTTGAAAAGATTACTTGAGAAGCCTCAGAAAGTCTTCAACCGGCATTTTGGCGTCACGCAGAATGCCTCTGAGCGTCCAGCGGTCGACTTCCCGATGATTTGGGATAATGAGAGTGATTTTGGTAACGGGATTAAAAAGCTTGATATGGCTTCCACGTTGGCCGGTTTTGACAAACCCGGCGCGAAGGAAGGCATGGACAACCTCATTGCCGGAAAGAAGCGGGGGCTTCATATGGCCAGGCTGAGGACTTTATGGGAAGCGCTGGGGCGGACATCTTTCGGGTTGGGTTCTAAATACAGTTGGATAGCTTCTTTAATATTTTTAATAGTTTCTTTTTCGTTTTTGCCCTGGCTATGGCAGCCCGGAAGTGATGGAACACTGGCCGTGATATATCCATCCTCACCTTTTTCAAGAATGATTTTTAGTTTCATCGTCATTACCTCCATAATCAAATTTACATTAAATAATATTCAAAGTCAAGGCGAGATTGAGGGTCAATCCCGATGGGCAAGCCTCACGCGGATCTTAGCAAAAATATTTGGCATCCGCGCCGGGCCAAAACTTCAATCCTCGCCTCTCTGGGGCTGGCTGGGGGTGGGAGGGATTGCGTGGAATTATGCTCCCTGGCTGGGGCTGGTTGTTTTAATTGTTGTCGGGGCCTATCTAACGTATAAGAGTTGGAAGATCATTCAAAGACGAATGCCTTCTTTGCTGAAGATCCTTAAAAAGGTTCGTCTTCTCACTGCCAATCTCTGGTTAAAGTTAAGAAATATTTCTCCGATCCTTTGGCCGTGGACGATTTACTACAAACTCATCATTGCGCCGTATATTAAGATGGAGGGTATCGAAAGCCTCAGGCCAGTCGCTGACCGCAGTCACATCGTTACCTCCATGCACCGGACCCTTCTCGATCCCATATTGATGGTGACGGAGCATTATCTTTATGGCCGAGTCAACCGTTTAATGAGGCCTGTGGCAGATCTGAGGATTGTGGCAAAAGATAAGATCTGGGATGAAGAAAAGAAAAAGACGATCAAAATATTGGGATTCGCTCAATTATCATTTAAGACGCTTAAGCCCGGTTGGTGGCGATATGCCATTGTCTTTAGGATGAACAATTTCTTCATGAAGATCATGGCCAGGCTAGTCCATTCCATTTTTGTGACCAAGCACAGCACGGCTCTGATCATCCAAGCCCTCAACAAGCCTGGAGAGATCGTCCTCATTTTCCCCACCGGAAGCGCCCGTGGCGAAAAACATTGGCAGGAAGACTGGCATCCCAGCGCGTTTTATGCGGCTGTGGAATCAGGGTCTGTAATAAATCCGGCTTACATCGATACCAATGTCCGCTACAACATGGGGATGGCAGAGCTTGCGGCCAAGATGTTGATGCAGCGTTTATCGCATCCATTGGCTTACTTGCTAGAACGTCTTTGGGTCAAGAGATTACTAAAAGCCCTTGGCATGAGCTTTAGATTGCCTCGACTGTATTTTCATGCCTATATCCTGCCTACGATTGATCCTGTTGATGAATACTTCAAGGTCAGCAGCGAAGAAGGGATTGAGCATCTTCCGGAAAGTGATCTCGTTAAGATTCTGATAGATAAAGTCCAAACCAACATAGCTCAAAAGATGGAAGAAGTGAAAAAGAAAAATGGCAGGATAGCGGTCGATTCCCAAGACTCCGCGCAATTAAACGTCCACGTTCTTGTCTTGCTCTCTGCAGTTGTGGCCGGTGTTCGCCTGATTCTGCATTGGATTTACAAGCACACCATCAAGTCGTTAGCTATTCTCAGCTCCGGGCTCAAAAAGATGTCCAAGCCGTTCATTCTTCTGATGGTCATGTCCGTTACTGCATTTGCGCAAGGTGGAGCGCATCAACTCTTCTTGCCGTATGCCGACCCGGCCATAAACAAGATAATGATGATGTTCGGCCTTGTGCTTTTTGCCTTAGGAACGGTTTTAAAATCCTGGGAATCCTGGCAACCAATTCTTAAGGGTAAGCAGATCGATATCCTTAACCTGCCGCATCAGACCCACCACATCAAAAAAGAAGTAGATGAAGCGTATGCTGATCTTGAGGAACTTTTAAAAGACGAATCTGCGGGGGATGTTACGTTGACCGGTTTTCAAGAATCTTCCCAGGATGCTTCCGCCAAAAAATCTCCGGTCGTAACCGCTCAAGATCTCATGGAATGGGAACAGTGGTGGCTTATACCTATGAAACAGGAATGGATATCGTTGGGCGGATTGGCTCATGCGGATCTAAACAGTGCCCAGAAAGAAATGTTATTGAATCTTGGATATAAGTTTATCGCGGTCGTCGAAGGGAAATTGGAGTATTTTGTTTACAAGATCAACCCCGATGAACCCTTGCGCAAACACATGAAAGAACTGCAAGGAATAGGGTGGGCTCAGGTTGCGCATCTCGCCTTTCTCGTTCTCAATGACGAGAAAAAAGCCATTGAACTTTATGAGCATGTTCCCGATGAACTCAAGGAGAAAAACCGGGCTATCCCGGCACTTAAGGGGTTATTTGAGGCAATCGACCGGACGAAAGAGAAAAGCTCCAGAGAGATGGATATTATCCTCGCATCATCTCCTAAGAAGGTTGGATTCGTTTCGACATCCGACACAATCCAAAAGAGCCAAACCATACGAGAAACTCCTCAAGAAGAGAAAGAGACTCCCATCGCCCCATCGGTATTTTTTGTCAATAACACATCGCCTCTATTAAAGGAAAGAAAAGAATTGCGGGTTGGGTTGCAATGGGCCGGCCATAAATTTAGGATCGCCTCTCCAGAGAATATAGACCGAGAGACGCTCTCCCATCTTTCTGAACGTTTAAGGATGCTCAGGGAATACCGGCCGCTCGGGCCTCCCCAAAGGCCTCTTGTTGTTGAGGTTGGTTTCCCAACCGTTATTTCTGATGCCATCCCGCTTTTTGACCTCATGAGAGAACCACAGTTTAATCAGATCATTGTTCGGATTCTGTCTGCGCTTTTGGAAAGCGATCAAGAACTGGGAAAATTGATGGGTGTTCATCCGTTGACAGCATCTCTTATGAACGATCTCATTGTCTTCGAAGGCATGCTCAGGCTTTCCGGCAAAGATGCCAGAGATGAAGCCCTGCTCAATGATCTGTGGGAAAAACCACTCATGTTTTGGACACTCTTGGATGTCTTGAATCAATCCGCCCATAATAGATTTGGCGTCGATGCCGCGTTCTTTGAGGCTCTCATAGGCCGGATGAGCGTTAAGATCGAAAATGGTTCGTGGCTGGTTCCTAAACCGGTGCAGAAGGTATATCCTATTTCAAAAGAGAAAAGAATGGCTATTGATGAGGATGAGGTTCAAGAGGGGCGTTTTAGGCTCTCTGCCATTAATGCTGGCAAAAAAATGAGTAAAGGTGAGGAATTCTTTTTTAATCAATACCGATTCGATGTGTCAGATCGCGATCGTCAAAGAGCCAGGATGGGTGAGTTTGTCATCTTCTATTATGATAGTCATGACCTGTGGGCGATCGATGCAGAAAAAATTCTCCGCAATTTTCGCGAAAGAAAACAAGGTGAGCCGTTGTTCGGTTTGATGCCGGTGATCCTTCTGGCTGCGATACTGGCCAGCTTAATTCATGGGATAAGTTTAACCGCTCTATCAGGCTCGATGATTTTGGCGGAATTGTCTTTGATACAGCGAATTTTGATATTAGGCGCGGTTTTTGCAATCATTCCTCAAGTCCTCAAACTCCTGAGAAAGTTATTTTTTTACCATCTTGATAAGCATTTTAAGATGCGTGATGATCCGGATTTCTGCGCGATACTTGCCCTCCTAACAGAGGCTGAAGAAAATACAGAGCGTAAGAAACCGTTTGTTGTCGCTGTCGTTGATCCTCATAGGACAGGAAAAACGACGATCACCCATTACCTTCAGAGCCATCTTCAATCGAATGTTCTTATTATCGACTGGGATTTAGCAGGAGATGATATCCATGCTCTATTGGCGTCAAGAGGCATTAATCAATTTAATTATACAGACATGGTTTATGCAGGCCGTTTGGTAGAAATTTTACGAGAAACATGGGAAGGTCAAAAGTTCATATTTATTGTCGGTACCTCGGTTTTCCATTTATTTGGTAAACGTGTTTCAGCATTAGATAAGCCGGATATGATCATTTGTTGTAACGCCAGTTCTCAAACGGCTGAATCACACAAGTTTAAAGCCAGCGCCTTCTGGCAACAAGAGGAAAGGAATTATCAACAATGGCTTGAACTCAAAATGACCCAAGGGTGGGGGGAATTGATCGAAGATATTGCGGCCCAAGAAACAAAAGAAGAAGATTTGTATGATCGGTGGTGTCAGGCGATGGATGCCCACGGCGTACCTCGTTTGAACGTCAACTCCGATAGAAAACTTCAGGATCATATTATCAATGGCGTTATGATGGCTGTCCAAAGGACCTCCCCGCTCAATACGCATGTCATGGAAAGTTTCCGTACGTCTGAGATCGCTCAAGCCGTAAAAATCAAGACTGCTTTTGTCAGGGATGCGCTCATTTTACGCTATCGTTGGTGGAGGGTTTATTTGTGGTGGCCCGTGAAGCGATGGCTTTCAAAAATAAGGAAAGTCATGAGCTTTAGAAATTTATTTATTTGGGGTATTTTGACAATAGTACCTTTTTATACCGGGCTGGCGCATTTGCTCGACCGCGTCAATGGACCGGGCGATTTTGGCCTGCGGGCCAAAATCGCCCTTGGGACGTTAAGCCTCCTGGTGCCGCTGGCGGTGGTTCATTATCACAGGACGATCCACAGGAGGATCCCTATCATTTCCTCTAATAATATTTCTCCCGATGTCATCATTCTGGACAAACATCTGCAACACATCATTGATTCAGGTTCAAAAGACCTGGCTGACGCCATTCATGAACTCACCGAGTTCATTAAATACCGATCCAGGGAAGAAATACACGCAAGAGCCGAACAATATCGTATGGAGAAAGATGCTACTGCTTATTTATTCAGCATTGGCAAAAACAAAATGATCGCGTTGACAACAAAAGGCCACGGGCTTCTTGTCAAAATCACCATTACTAAATACTTCACAGAAAGTGTTGACCATGTTTTGAAATCAGAAGAATGGCATCAAACAACTTGCGCTTTATCAAAACCGCCCGCGGCCCCTGTCCACACTCCCGCTGTTCAAGAAAAGATTGTTCCTGCCGGCGGTTTTGAACTGTTAGAGAAATTCGCGGAAGAAAATGATCCCTTTGTCTGGTGGGTCGTTGATGAGGGCCGGCCGTTTATCTTTATCAGGATCTCTCAATCCGATGTTCAAACAATTTTAACCCGGCTGGATTATTCCTCCGAACTTAAAAAATTAAGAAACGGGAAAGAAGTTTTTGTCATTATAAAGGACGGACACAAAGCAGGCCGTTTTGGAAAGGAATCGAACGGCTGGATGGCCTTTTCGCCGGCGCATTATTCGTCAGACCAAAGGGACATGGAAGAAGCCCGGATGATCATAGACATCGCACGGGCCGTCATTAAAAAGGTCAAGGAGTTGATACCATCAAATATCCAGGAAAATCCGAAGAAAGAAGGGCAGCAAAATTCAACTCCACTCTCATGTAACTTATTACCATTCACACTTTTGATAAATCTCTTAGCGTCATATTTCCTCTGGCAGCCGACGCTGGTGGATCAATTCCGCAGCAATCCTTTGATCCCGCCGGAATTCTATGTGTTCCTGAGGCAGGAAGTCGGAGCCTATATTGACATGATCGCTTATGTGATTTTTGGGTTGTGGGTCACCTGGTATGCCGGTGGGAAAATAATGAAGGTGATCTCATGGATCAAACTGAAAACACAGAAGGATTCAGATAAGACGAAAAATACAAGCAAAAGGTCAAAGAAAAATAATGGCGGCCGCACGCAGAAAGATTCAGGCGGCCGCCCAATAAACAAGCGCACCACCATGATGCTCTTGCCGCTCTTTCTTTTCGCCGGAGAGATTTTCGCGCAGGCCATGAACCACAATGGTTCATGGCAGGCTAAAGTACCCCGGGGATTCTTCGATGTCATTGATGGGAGACATTTGGGATTATTGGTTTTATTGATAACCGGAATATGGGTAGCCATAATGTTATACATTCATCGAGAAAACATTGAAGACATTTATCATCAAAACGTCCTTTACAGGCTGGAATTTATCCACAAGCGGCTGGAGGCCATGAAGGAAAAGATCGTTAAAAGGCATAACCGGGCGCTACTTAAACTGTTGAGCACCCTGGAAAAATTTATCGGCAAAATTGAAATCAAAGAAAAAGCAATACAGGCGGATGGGAACGGTAAAAGGAATGAAAACGGAAAACCTCCTCCGTTTGGATTTTATCGCATACCGGAAGAAGAATTAAAGAAAAAAAGTCGTTTGCCGTTTAGCAGATCGATAGTTCCTTTACCAGGTAGCGCGGGAGACCTGATCGAGAAAGGTTTTATCCGTACGAATCTTGCTGAAGGCATGGCGTTTTTTACGGATACTGACGGCAATTTCCTTAAAGCGACAGTTAACCGTGAAGATGGAACCCTTGAAATTATACCGGATCAAGGCAGGGAGGATGTCTTCGGTGTTTATTTTAAGGACGAGGAGCAGGAAACCAACGGCGGTTTTCAATGGAGGATTGATCGGAAGAAAATCCAGCAAGAGGAGAACCCTCTAAATATCCTGCAGATATCCATTGACAAACAATATAAAGGCTTAAAAGCGGGCCGGGACATTATACGATTTTTATCCCTTTTTGCGCGCGATAAGAATTTCAAAGTTGTGTCCTACGCTCCTACAAACGACGCGGATTTTGTTAAGACGCTCCTGGATGCCCTCAAGGATGTTTTGAAAGAAGGGGAGCCGCGTCTATCGATATTCGATAAAAGAAATGGTACCACGGATTGGTATCATTCCTCCCCCGAGGAATTTTTGAAAGAATTCGATGAGGCGGATGATGCCAGTCGCAGGACGGCCCATTATTGGCGTATCACTGTGACGATTGGCAAAAATCCGGGCACTGGGACAATGCCGGGTATTATTATCCTGTTTGTATTTATTACTTATCTTATTCTCCGGGTTTTGAATCTCTTCCATGCCCCACCGGAAACTATCGATCCTGTTCATCTTTCCTTCTTCTTTTCACTTCCGGTTTTAATGGCCTCCTGGTTCTCTTTCAAAGATATTAAGAAAGCGATCACAGAGTTCTTCAAGAACAATTTCACTGACAAGACATGGCACAGTTCTTTGCCGTATGAAGATTGGAGAGGGCCGGCCGTGGCTAAGCTCAACATTTCTATCCTACCGGTGTTTGTCATCGTTGCGATACTGCAGACAATTCTGGCCATGGCGGGGATTGTTGATAATGATGTGGGCCCGTTGGCCCAGATGATGGCATCCCTGCTGGGGCCAACGGGCCCACCGATGGAACCGTTCGAGGTCTTTCAATGGGGATTAGCTTCCCTGCCATTTATCTTCAGCCCTTCAGCCATGCCATCCATCCAACACATCGCCGCCGGCCACTTTAAACGTGTCACAAGAGCCATGAAGAAAGCCTTCAGAGGAAAAATGTCAGACAGCTTTAAGCAGAAGGCGATAGTAACAATCCATATTTATCCTGATAAAAGAAAAGTTCTGCTCATTGATCAGGATCTGCAAGGACAGAGAGTCGAACCTCTCGTTTTTGATAACAATGTGCTGGGATCTTTTTCGGATTATTTTATGGGAGGCTATTTTCACGGAAAGTATTCTTCCATCCATGTGGAGGCGCAAACGCCTTCGAACTTCAAGGCCCTGACGGTTTTCTTTGCCCTCTGGGCCGCGGAACCTATTAAGACGGATAAGACGCGGGATACCATTGCAAAAACACTCACCGCAAAAATACCGCTTTTATGGGATGACAACCTGGCGTTGCGGATCAAAAAAGGCAATGGAAAAGAGGGGGTATTGTATTTTTATATCGAACGCCCTGTTGTGGCCTCTGCTCTAGGGGCGGCGCCGGGATCTTTAAATTCCACTGTTGGCCCGCAAGACAATCCGGAAATGCCCGGAGAACATTTACGCCGATCAAAACAACCTTATGTTTCCGTTGAAAAGAGCCATGCCCGGGACATCATTGATAACATCAAAGAGGTCCGGCAAAAAATTGCGGATGGGCACATACCCAGAATTACCGGTATTTTTGGTTTGATTGCCAGAGAAGCGGGCGTCAGCATTACGACCGTAAAGAATTATTTAGAAGATAAAGGAAATCCGGGAGTGCGGGAGGCTATTTTTGAACTGTTATCAGAAGCAAAAGAGAATGAGGTTAGCCTTGATCGCAGGGCCAGCCGTCTGCTCAACGATATGGCCGGCAATAAAAAGGAACAGCATATTGAGAATCTTATTGTCGAAACTATCGAAACGATGGCAAAAGAGCCGCAGCTCATAACCTGTAAGACCATTGCCCAGCAAATGAACCTCCCGGACCGGGATGTCTGGAGAGCCATCAAAGATTGGAATAAGCGGCAGGATAGAAAAAAATTATGGTCTGCCATGATCGATCACAATATCCTGGCGACAGTCCGGCAGTTGTTGAAAGGGTTGGACCGGCTCAAAATTAAACAGAGAGATGCCGTGATCGCCGAACAGGTTTTTCATCCCAGCGGAAAAATGGGCATCACTTCGAGCGTCCTGTTTCAGCGGCGTACGATCAATGAACAGGTAAAAGCGGCCATCAACGAATTGCAGGAAAAAACCGACCATCTCCCCGATCGGAAAAATATTATTGCCCTGCACTGCGATATGGCGCTAGGTGCACTTTCACTTATGCAGATCGTATGGACATTGGTTTATCTGGTTGCAATGACCGGAGTCATCCGGTGGGGGATGAACCTCTGGGGGGCGGAGAACCATGGCATCCTCCTCGCCGGGATTTTGCTTTTGCCATTGGGATCCCAAACTGAGATTCGACAAGAATCACCGTATGCGTCAGGAAATAAATGGGATGTTTTACGGGAGCTTATGGACGATCTTTTAGCTTATTTTAAACAACCGGACATTACGGCGATTGGTATCAATTTATTTAGCGGTGACATTGCTATTAAAAAATATGACCAGGATCAGCTTGTCAAAAATGGCGACAGCGTTCCTGCGGACTTTACGGCTGAAGTTTACGAAGAGTTAAGCCGGAAAAGTTACGTTATTTCCATTGAGAAAGAATTCTTCTTAGAGAACTCAAAAGCGGTAGAAAAATTTCTTAACCGACTCATTGTTTTTAGTGATCGAAACACAAAATGGTTTACGCAGCTTTTAGCAAACAAAGAACAAAGCATTGCTAGGAATATCAAAGTGGTGCTGGATAGGGACGAGCGTGGGAGGTTGTTCATCAAATTCGTACGCTTTGATGGTAAGAGTTCGCGGATGAAAATATCCAAAGGCGCGCAGCTTTCCGCCAGGCAGGTTACTCGCCGGGATTTAACATTCGAAAGGCTTGAGAATCTGGAAAAACTTGTTTTGCAGGAGAGATTTAAATTGGGAGGAAATCCACTTAACGATATTTACCGTTATCTGTTCGGATCTGCCCCTGGCCCATTTAAAAGGCGTCATCCTCATCTGTTCCGTGAAATTGCACCGCGGGTCCAAGCTTTACATCGGCAGCTGTCGAAACAGGTTGAGGAAACCCAGGCGGACGTCTTGATCTTTAGAGGCCTGGATGCTCTCGAGAAAATGGGAGAGGATATCCGCCCCAGCTTAACGAAGCAAAGAGTTTTAAAGAAGCTTACCATCGCCATGAAAATTTCAGAAAGAGATCTTGGCCGGCTGGTTTCTCATCATCCTGTTTTAAAAGACAATCTTGATAACTTTATCGAAGCCGCGCGACGGATGAAGAAAGATGCTCCTCACTCCATCACCATCGCCTCGCAGGACCAAGGAATTAAGGAAAATAAAAATGATCCCTATATCGCCGGCGGTTTTAAGATCACGCGTGACCTGGTCCAATGGCTGATCGCTTATTCGCAATACTTGAAGTACCAGAAGAAATCTGGAAAGATCCGCGGATCACCAGAAGATAAATCACCAGAAGCTCTCAGGAAAAATATCAAAGTCCATTTCGCTAAACTTCCCCTCAAAGACAAACAAGATTTAAAGAAGCAAGAGCTCACCAATTCCAAGACCTGGAAAACATCCCGTAAAGAAGTGATCCGCCGCTTTAAAAGAATGCTCAAAGAGTTAGGGTTCTCCAATTATGAAATCAATTTGTTTATCGGACAGTTGGATGTTCATGAGAAGTCGCGCACCGAACAAAGCGCCCGTCGCAATCAGGCCAAGCGGTTTAGAAACGAACTGCGCGCGATCCTCTCAGATTACATCGTTACGCTGACGGATTGGAACTTCAGGATCTATGTTTTGAGTTTCAAAAGAAAAGCGGCAAAAGATGACTCTGCCAAACGAAAGGTTGTCTTTGAAGAATTGGATATTCTTTTAGCTGAGATGAAAGTTAAATTGGATTTTTATAGGGAGGCGCGCCTGCCGGGAGAATTTATCGCGCGCGCCGAGAAAGCTAAAATATTTTTGGAACGCCGTAATAAGCAAAACGAACGCTTGCCCCGCGCGACAGAGGCCAATTTGATCTTACTGGGGGGTGTTAAAGATGCTTTACAAAAATCAAAAAGCCTCGAAAGAAAACAAAGCCGGCGGGAAAAAGAGAATTACCCCGGCATCCGACATGAGTTCGGAAAAACAAAGGTGCGCACACAGCATTACAAAACCGTTATTCCGGGAATGTCTCCGGTTAAAGATTACAGCGACGCAACCTCTTTTGGGGATTTTGATGCCCGTCGCTCGGCTTTCCACGCGATTGTTTCGACACACGACGATATGGTTTGGGTGAGCGAATTCTTAACGCTTCTTGAAGATTTTAAATCCGCGACTGCGCAGGAGAGAGAAGCGGTCCAGGCAAAGGTCGCGGCGCAAGAAGTAAGATTAAAACACGTGAAAGATTTAAACAAGAAACTGGCTGCCATTGTTCTCAAGAATTCCAGGGCGCTTCTTGAGCTCGGTCTTCAACAGGACAATAAAGTCCAGGGCTTATTGAATGTGACCGAACAGCTTCTAGAAAAAAGGCTCGATGATGATCTGGGGATCTTGGAAAGATTCCGTGATTATAAGTTGCGGGAACTGCGCGAAGATATCAACGAGCGTTGGGAAGCGTTAAAGAAAAAAGCCGATAGAATCCTCGCGATCAATAAGAAAAACGGCGAAAAGCTTGACCTGATCATTTTAAAAGAAGATTTATTGAATCCCAAACACCCGGCCTATATCAAAGTATTCAAGGCGGAACCGGACTTAGGCCCCATCATCGCGATCTTAGAAGAGAAGATGCTGCCTTGGGTTGATCAAGAAGAATTATCAAAAGACAAACGCAGGCAAATCAAAGAAGTTTTTGTGTTCTTGGCAAGAAAGATCCAGGTGGCGTATCTGGCCAACCAATTTGTCCAGGAATTTCAGGATGATTATATCGAAAGCCGCTTAAACGGCCACAATCAAAGCCAGGAAAAAATTTTCTTTGTGAAGTTCAATGAGTTTTATCGAAAGCCAGGAAACACAGACGTCCGAAAGCAGCCCGATTTCTATTGGGAAATATTCTATCAACTCGCGCTTGTCTCACACAAAAGCCCCGTTTTTCAGGCGTTATCAAATCATATCCTTGATGCGCAAACCAAAAAGACAACATTTCTCAAAGAATGGCTCAAGTCGGATACTGTGGATCTTTCAAAGGATCTTTCAGAAAGAGATCAAAAAGAACTTGAGAAGGCGACGCAGCGGCCGGAGCAAACGCCGCTTTATGGAATTGTTGCAATTGGCATCATTGTCGTTCTTGCATTGGTCCTCATCGCATGGGTGCTCTGGGCTTATCAATACATTATTATCTTAAGATTGATGCATAGGATACTGATTGTCCTTGGGCGCAAATCAGGATCGATTCTTCAGGAAAATATCGCTAATGATACGGTCATTTTTATAGAGGGGATCCGAAGCGACGTAAGTTTCTCATCTACAGACCTGACGGCCCATCTTTCGCCATCCGGCACAAAACATTTGTTGAAATTAATGCATCAATTGGAGACAGCACACATTGTCGAAGATTTACACTGCAAAGGATATCGTAGAGTTTTCATGCCAGTTCACTTTGAACATGCACAAAGAATCGTTAATTGCGTCCAACAATATAAAAAATATATTTTTCATGAAGAAGAGTTGTTTCATCGATCATATCTTGAGGAAAATCGAAGAGAGGCTATAAGTCTTTTTGGGAATCCTGCGACAATATTGCCAATCTCGAAACTATATTATCTTGATCTTAATGAACTGTTAGAACAGCAAAAGGAATTTAAGAAAGCGACAACGGTTCTTAGAAAAGGCATGCCGCTGTTCGGGGTGGTGGGATTTGTCGGGATTTTTGTCGTGGTTTTGATAGCGCTGTGGAAATTATTTAACCACTTTAAGTTCGCCCGATATCTTTTCTTTGATCCAGCGTTGAATGAGGGTATGAAAGGGGACGTTTCTGCGGGTGGCAATCTTTTTGATGCTGTTCATATCGCGGACTTCAAGGTCAACGACGACAGATTTATGCCGAGGGACGGGAAATTTCAAGTTGCGGACTTCCCGCATCTGGGAAAGGAACTCGGTCGTATCATGAGTGTCCCAGAAGCGGGCCTCATCGATTTCATTCTTGAATTTCGGTATTTTCGTCATCTCTCAACCTCGTTTGTGGTGATAAAGTTTCCGTTCGGCCCCACTCATGTCGCGAGCCGTAATGACGCGCGCCATGTCTTGACCCTGATAAACAATAATAACCACAAGATATCGTCCACTGTCACTTTGCCCGTAGGCCATATAACGGTCCTTCCTGGATCTCAAAATAAATGGACTGTTGAAACAAGCTTCTTCAACTTCTTGAAACATAACATGATGACGGGCGATGTGCTCTATGTTGGTGTCATCCCAGTCATATTTACGAAAATGCATGAGATGTTATTTCATTTTTCAAAATACAAAGTTATGGCTTCAGGGACGCTGGCCGCGATACATCCGTCCGCATTTTTCTCTAATACAATTTTTAGTTTCATACCTTTTGCCTCGACAATCAGGTTAGCGTCGCTCGGTAAAAAGAATACTATGGGTTCAAAACGAAAGCAAGGTGAATTTTCAGCAATCGCTCACAAAGGCGTGCCACTGTTGGGGGTGGTGAATGTTGTTGGTATTTTTGTCGTGGCTTTGATGGTGCTCGGTGTCATTGCGAGCGAGCCCGCTTCTAGTTCAGGCGAGCGAAGCAATCTTTTAAAAGGATTGCTTCGTTCTCCGGCCAAAATATTCAGCCTCGCAATGACACCAAAAGTGAAAATCCTGCTAAAGAAAATTCAGAAATTCTTCAACGGAGAGGCTGGCGCTGCGGATCAAAGAGCGCAATGTGCCACGGGCGAGGATTTTGTAGTTAGAGATATCAACAGGAAGCTTGGGCATTTAGACGGAAACGGTAAAGAGAAGTTCTTCTTTGTGGCGGGATTTTTCGCGTTCGGCGCGTTTATTCAGTACGTCAAGACAGCCTTTCATCGCGTCTTTAATATTGTCTTTAACTTCTTTCAGCGTTCGCCCCTGGCTGACGCATCCGGGGATGGCAGGGCACTCGGCAACATAAAAGCCGTCCTCATCGACCGGCTTAATAAGAATTTTGTATTTCATAATGATACATCTCCTTCCGATGAAGAGAATACTATGGGTTCAAAACGAATGCAAGTTGTATTTCCAACAATCGCCTCCGAAAGCACACCACTGTTGGGGGTGGTGGATGTTACCGCAATATTCTTCATCGCTTTGATGGTGCTTTGGAAGTTATTTGGCTTAAGCGAAAGAATTAGCAGATCGTGGAAATTGGTTAAGACCAGATTCGTGCACGGGGAGAAGCCAATTGCTCGCGCCCACAATGTGATCCGCAAGGTTTATCTTCCGTTACTCATGTCATCATCGAAAGTTAAGACGGATGACAAGCTTCGTCTGCTTGATGAACTTGAATCTGATTATATGGCATTACACAGGACCGATTCCCACCCAGAGGCGTTATTATCTTTTGGAAAATTGCAAGAACGCATCGAGAAATATCGAGAAAATTTCAAAGATAAGAGAGAATTATTTTTGTTACACGATAGGATTGTCAATATTGTGTATCGTAATCCCAAAATCCTGTTTTCATTGATCTTGGTTTATGCCGTTCGGCATTGGGGTTATCAGGGTGATCTCCCGAGATTTGCAAAAGAAACGGTTGTTCAGTATAACTACTATCTTGATTGGATAACTCATTATGGCAGTCTGGAAAGCAAAGCTGTTGATTCAATAAAAGAGGTTGCTCTATCATTGGCTTTTTCTGGAAATGACGCAGTGTTGGAGGTATGTCAGAAGTTGATACGTCTCCGTGAAGAATTTGAAGACATGAACCGCGCTGAGATCGATCGATGGTTATTAGATTTTGAGTTGATTCTATTGCCGCTTATCGTGAGATTCTCAGGTTTGGACTTGAGAGACTTGCAATATTATTTCAATCGTTGCAAGAGTGAAATTGATGTGATGATAAGTATGTATGGCAAGAACGACGAGCGTTTGCAGGAGCGCCTGGAAAGCATCAAAGAAAAGCTTTCAAAACTTATTGGAAGCGATCCTCATCAGGCACTTCTTCAGCAGGCCGTCCAACTGTTAATTCAGGATAAGCCCCAAATACCTTCGTCCAAGGCTATTGTGATCAGGGTTCTGGGAACTTGGAATCTCATGCAATTGATCCCAAGGAGTTTCCCAAAAAGGTATCTGATCGATGAGCTTTTACCAGGAATTATGACCTACAGATTAAATCCAAATTTGTCTCTGGGATTGCCGGGTATTTTTTCAATTTGGATCAAGGACAATCGTTTATATGTACGAGGTTCCCTGCGGTTTGCTTGGGATTCGATGATATATATCGCCAGCCAGGTCTTGATCCAACTGGCACACGCATCTTTCGAAGCCATAGGACAGCATCAAGATTCAACACCACGTTCTGAAAATCCTCCCTCCGCGCCGCTGACGCTGCCTTCCGCTGCTTCGCCGGTGCGAGAAAAATCCAGACATGTCTTATGGTATCAAACTTTCCTTAATTGTAAGCTACCAGATAGTTTTAAAGAAATCTTGGGTAAAGGACGGGTATTGGTAGTGCCTTTGGAAAGTTTACCTTTAAGCATAATTCCCATGCTAAGAGAACGCAATTTAGTTACGTATTTAAGAGAGCAGAATATTGATGTCGTTGGCATTGATCCGCTGGTTGTCAATAATCCCCAAGAGAGCTATTTAAAAGAAGGCATGGTTCAGAATATGCCTTTTGGTGATAACGAATTTGATATTGTCATCAGCATTAACTTCTTTAGCAGAGAATTTGCAGAAGATATTCCGGGAATTGAAAACTTCTCTACCATTGGTGAGTTTTATAAAAAGGCAATTCATGAAATCCAAAGATGCTTGAAGCCCAATGGGATGTTTATGTTAGGCGCCGGCCCAATGGAAAATCCAGAACTGGTCGAAGAGCTTAATCAAGCGGGTTTTGAGCCCATTGCTAGCGCCTATATGATCCCAACCCCGATTTTATGGCTTAATCAAAAGACGTTTGATTCAAGAACTATTAAATCCGCTTTTCCGCCTGGTTCTCAAATAGATCCCTCCGCACCACTGATGCTTGAGATCACCCGCAAACGCGGAGACAGGATCTTTTGGATGTTTCCTAAGAAGACAAGGCCATGGTTGAGCTCAATTTTATTGGCGGGATATATGGAGCGCGAGGACGTTTTGGAAGAGAACTTTCTTAATAGACATGATACTCAAACTCCTCAACAGCGGGCCGCCCGCGAAAAAGGGATCCTTTTTATCCGCCGGATGCACAATATCGGTCTTAGGTTAAGATCGCCAGTTCTCGCGACTTTCTTAAATATCGCTGCGCATACGCTCTACAACATCTTCCATCCCGATGTGCCCCTGACGGTGGGGGCGAAGAAAAACCCCTCCTCGCCTCTAACCTCCACCTGGTACAGCCGCACCAAAGTCACCCCGCTGGAAGATGGTATAGTCCAGGCCAGCAAATATTTAAAAGTAGGGGAGGATATTGCCACCCTCCAGGAGGAAGCCGCCACCATGGAAGAGTTATATAAACGCGGCATACCTGCTCCCCATCCTTCCAAGACAAAGAAGGGACAGTATCTCTTTAGTAACCCCTCGCTAAAGGATGCTTCGGCTGAGGTGGATAATTCCTATCGGTATATTCAATACTCCACCACCCCGGATTACTTTATCTATCCCGAGGACATCCGGGATATAGAGACGCTGCGCCGCTGCGCTGTTAATAATATGACCCATCTTGCCCAGATGCTTAAGGCCGGATGTCTCCATTTATCCCTGGCTCCTCTGACCCATGAACAAAAATCACAGAGGCCCTGGATATGGAATTACCATCCTTTAGGTGGCATAGAGGAACTTAAAGCGAAGTTATCCCACTCCAATATCCGGTTAAAACACTTGGCTGACTTTGCCCATGTCCGCAGAATACAACCCAGTGATTACCTAAATTATGAGGTTGGCCGCTCCCTTTGCGAAGTGGCCCTGGTCATTACCTACCACTCTCTGAAGAATGGAATCCCTGAAAGCCATACCCTGACCATACTCCAAGCTGGTTTTGCAGCCTTTCTCAGGACAATGGAGGTAAACCACGATATCAAAGTTACCGAGCTAACTACATTAGAAGTATTTATACATTTATTTGGGCAGGAGTGGTTTAAGGATGAGATATCCTCTGAAAGTGATGGCAACAAATCCACTGCTAATCACTTTGTTGCCTTTATAAACACCATCTTAAGTAAATTGAACGAGTCATCCCCATACCGCCAATTAAGTAAATTGAACGAGTCATCCCCATACCGCCAACTGGTAGCTGGTTCATTAAAGGTAAAGGACCTAGCCCCAGGCAGCCTGTCTGATCCGCGGGGAATAACCAAATGGCGAGGCAAATTCTATGTGCCTGATGGGAATAAGCAATGCCTGGTAGAAATTGACCCGCTTACTGGCACTCATCGATACTTAGCCCCAGGCAGCCTGTCTGATCCGCGGGGAATAACCAAATGGCGAAGCAAATTCTATGTGCCTGATGGGAATAAGCAATGCCTGGTTGAAATTAACCCGCTTACCAACGCTTATAGAGACTTAGACAAAGTCAGGCTATTTTATCCGCTGGGAATAGTAGAATATCAAGGCAAATTCTATGTGCCTGATGGGAGGAATAATTACTGCCTGGTAAAAATTAACCCTCTTACCAACGCTTATAGAGACTTAACCAAAGTCAGGCTGTTTTATCCGCTGAGGGGAATGGCCGAATATCAAGACAAATTCTATATGCTTGATGAGAGTAAGAAATGCCTAGTAGAAATTGACCCGCTTACCGACGCTTATAGAGACTTAGCCCAAGGCAGTCTGACTGATCCGCAGGGAATAACCGGATGGCGAGGCAAATTCTATGTGCCTGATAGGAGTAAACATTGCCTGGTAAAAATTAATCCGCTTACCGGCACTTATATAGACCTAGCCACAGGCAGTCTGTTTGATCCGCGGGGAATAACCGAATGGCGAGGCAAATTCTTTGTGCCTGATGCGAGAAAGAAATGCCTGGTTGAAATTGATTTTAGCCGACCATCCTTAAAAAATAGGCCAGTGCCCGCAGGGCGGACCTCCTCGTCCGCTTCCGACAATAAAACATCAAAAGATAAGAGCAGAAATTCCTCAAGTGGCGGGCGATTATCTTGCTTCATCTTCTTCCCGCTGGTTGGATTTTTAACGGCGGAGTTTTGGAAATTGATCATTCCGCTTTTGATGGGAAGTTTAACGGTTGTGGCGGGCGCCTTTTTCGGCTGGCGGTTTTTCTTCGGGTCGAAAACGGCGCCCAATAACAACCCTCATTCTGCACCCATCTCTTCACCGGCGGAAGTCAAGGGACACCTATCAAAAATAGCAGCTCCCCTTATATTCTGCATTATTCTCTTAATAGGTTGTAATACCGATAATACTCCCAAAGATCCCGATGCTAAATTAGACTATGATCTTCAAAGAGCTTATGGCACCCAATTACCTATTAACTCTCCTCAACACCAGCGCGCCAGGAAGATCTTTCTACATCTTTTAGCAGCCAATAACTTATCCGGTAAATATCAGATAGCAGTGGTACAAGATACGACAGAGGTTAATGGAGCGGTCGCAGACAGAGTAGTTGTAATAAATCAGCTCATGGTTGATGTTTCAGATGAAACTGAGTTGGCTATGGAAATCGGACATGAAATAGGCCATTTGGTAAGGGGGCATAGTATATGGTCCAGCCGAGAGTTACGCTACAGAAAAGAAGCAGAAGCGGACAACTCGGGCTATGAGATTGCCAAGAAAGCCGGATACAAGGTGGAAAAAAGATTTGGTTCTCCCAGAGGGTTTCGTAAGGTATTCGATGAGGATATTTATAAGCGCCGTTTTCCCCGAGTGAAAGCCACCGCCTCGCCCGCTTCCGACAATAAAACATCAGAAGATAAAAGAACAGATCCATCGAGCGGCGGGCAATTATCTTGCTTCATCTTCTTCCCGCCGGTCGGATTTTTCTCGGCGGAGTTTTGGCAGAGGGTGATAGAGTTTTTGGCGGTATTCGCGGGGAGTTTGACGGTTGTGTTGGGCGCCGTTTTCGGGTTGATGGGAGAAAGAAAGACGCGCCTCACGAAAATAAGAGGTGCCGGTTTGAGAACGCCTGCAGAGAAGTACATTAAACAATTAGGCATATCTGATAAACCAATTACTTTGAGCGACCTTCGGCAGTTACATGCTCGAGCCGTAAAGCGATTCTGGCGTTTTAGGGGTTTCAAGGCCACGATACAAGAAGTGAAGCCCGGATTTACGGGCTGGCTGAATGCCCAGGATCATGAACGGGCTCGTTTTCCTTTCATACCAGCGTCCCTCCCTCGGGACAGAGGGTCATTAAAACAAGAGCTTACAGAGCTTAGTCATCAAGGGATCGACCCCGAAGATTCCCTTGTCCATGCAGCGCTGGCACACTGGCTTCTCTCTAACCGCGTCTGGACTTCCGGGATCAGATTTAATCGTGGGCATCATCGGACTGGCTGGGCGCTGATGAACGTCTTATTGTTAAGGGCTGGGTATTCCACCATCTCTTACCGGCCGAAAGGTAAAGATAAGGATGTTTATTATGTAACCCTTCGTCAAGAAGGTCCTCGAGCTTTCATTGAATTTGTTAAGGGGCTTGTCGCTGCGAAAAGGGCCTTATATGAGACTTTAGGCGGCCAGCCGTCCATGCTGGCGAGCAAAGATGGAAAATTATTGTGCCTCTTCTTCCTGCCGGAGGGATTTTTCGCAGCGGAATTCTGGCAGGCGGTGATGGGGTTCTTGAAGGGGAGTTTGATGGGAGTGGCAGCGGTGATGAAGGGCGCCCCGACGCCCCGCCGTGGTTCGGCGGGGGTCGGGGCGCCCGGAACTTTTTATAACCCCAATGCTTTTCGCAATATATTGTCTAACTGGCCTTGGATATCCAGCGGTACTTGGCCGAGACGCCTTAAGACCAAGGCCCTGTGGATTGTCAAAAGTTTATTCATTTTAAAGACAGAATCACGTTTAAGGCCGGTAGCAGAAAAATCAGGGTGGGATATCCTTAACGAAAATTCCATTTCTCCGATGGATTGGGGCATCACAGAAGAAATAAAACCAATCACAATGTCATCATGGACTGGTTTTGACGATAGGATGACAGCAGGGCGAACCTTCAGGCTGGTTAAGTCAGTAAACGGGAAAGGGACAAGAACGATGTCGCCGCGTTTTAGTTCAGAACTAAACTTTTTCTCCGTCATTGAGAGTATAGATATTTTCTCTGGGGTTTTTCAAAAATCGGAAGCTTTGAGACTTTTCGGCAGATTTACTGATCAAGAGGCTCGAGATCTCATCGTCAATCGCAACGGCCAGCACAACCCGTTGGCGGTTTCGCAGCTTAATGGGTTTTTTCAGCCTAAAGACCCCGTGATCATAAGTGGCACTCAGAAGTTTAGTCATCTTTTCTCCTTGTATTCCTATAACAAACATACACGTCACGAAACATCAAGTCAAGGTGAAATTTCAGAAAATCTGTCAGTAGCTTCCACAACAACATTATCTTGCTATCTCTTCTTCCCGCCGGTGGGATTTTTCACGCCGGGGTTTTGGGGATGGATTTTTGGAATTTTTGCGAGTGGAGTGGCGGTTGCGGTGGCAATAGCTTTAATAAAGATTTTGATCAGCAGGCTGGACAGCGGACTACTTGTGAACTTGTTTGGAGTGCTTATGGGGAATGGTGACAAGGCCAATGAGCAGGATAAATACGAGAACCCCAATCAAAAGAACATACAGTCCGGTCATGATGCGTCTCCTTCCTTGTTGAGGCTTGTCCCCACGATGAAAGCAGCAATGAAGATCAACAGGCCTACTAAAAATATTCCTACTTTAAATGGTTTATCGGAAATCAACGGGCCAACGACCAGGGCTGTGAGTGTGAGTTTTCCGACATCATACAATGCTTTTGCTAATTCTTTTCGTTGGTTTTTGTCAAGCTTAATTCCCATGTCTGATTCAAGGAATACCATACAAAAGTATGTCCGTCAAGGAGGAAAATCACACGATGGGCGATTATTCTGTTGTGCCGGCCTGCCGGTTGGATTTTTGACGCCGGGGTTTTGGAAATTGATCATTCCGCTTTTGATGGGAAGTTTAACGGTTGTGTTGGGCGCCCCACACTCAGCCGGAAAAATTCCTGGGGATGAGACGACTGGGTGTGGGGCGCCCGGAGCTTTTTATAGCAGATGGTTATCTTTAATTTTTGACCAGTTCCCTGCAAATGATCTTTTCAAGAAAGCGATGAAAAGGAGTCTTCTTTTTGTTGGCCAGGCGCTGCAGAACATCCCATTGCTTGTCATCAAGGCTCAAGACAACCTTGTGTTTAGGCTTGGGAAATTGAATATCGGCAGGTTGCGTTTCGGCAAGGTAGGCCGTGGAATCATGGCTGTCCCAGAATTTTCGTTCCTCTTCCAAAGATTTGAATTTCGGTATTTTCCTATTCATAAATTATTTTTAAATACGGTTTGGCAAAAAGCGGATCAGTTTTCGCCGGTCGTCAAAGCTGACGATGAACCGTTCGAAGACATCTTTCCTGCCCAGGAGATTGAAACCGACACCAAGTTTGTCAGAGATTCCAATGGTCGCCTTGAAAGAAACTTCCGCGATTTTGACGGGCAACTCATGCAGGTAAACAGGAATCGTGTTCCCATCGCCAACAGTGACTGGAATCAATCTGCCTTTTTGGAATTCGATCCCGATCGATTCAGCAGATTTGACCGTCAGGATAGACACGAAAGCTCCGCTGTCGACATAAAGGTCAATGCTGTAACCGGCGATTTCAACGGGGACAATAGGACAGGCGGTTCCTTTAAAGATTTTATAGGGGAAGTTTACCGAGCGTTTAGAGCGCATATAAAATCTTTAGGACGGGGGACTTGGAAGAAAAGGGGTATTCCGCCGTATTTCTTTTTGGCCATCAGGGCGATTTCGCGCGGGCTGCCATCTTTATCGGTAAAGACAATCCCATGGTTGTCAACAATCATGAGGTATCGGCCGGCATATTTATTGACGACGGTTTCGAAGTTTTTCGTCAACCAAGTGTCCGCCTTCATTTTGATTTTGATATCTTTTGCTTTTCGAATCATTTCATTCTCCTTTAATACCTATGACAAAGATACATGGCAGAGAACTTCACGTCAAGACAAAACTTCGGCCGATCACCCTATAGTCTCCGCAACGAAATTATCCTGCTTTATCTTCGGTCTGCTGGTGGGATTCTTCATGCCGGATTTTTGGGGGCGGGTTGGGATGGTTCTTACGAACGGGGTGATGGCTGTGGCGGCAGCGATGCGAAACAAGTTCTTTTTAAATACGGTTTGGCAAAAAACGGATCAGTTTTCGCCGATCGTCAAAGCTAACGATGAACCGTTCGAAAATATCTTTTCTGCCCAGAAGATTAAACCCGACGCCAAGTTTTGGAGAAAAGCCAATGGTCGCGTGAAAATCGATGTTTTCAATACGAACGGGAAGATTATGAAGAAAGACAGGGATCAAATTGCCATCTCCGACCATAATAGCGGAAGATTTTCCCTGGCGATAATCAATCCCGAGCAGGCTGGCTTCCTGAGTGGAAAAGATGGAAACAAAAGCCCCGCTGTCGACATAGGCATCGATCTTATACCCGTTAATATCTACGGTGACAATAGGGCAGGAAATTCCACGGAAGATTTTATAGGGAAAAGTTATCGAGCGTCGAGCGCGCATAAAAATTCTTTGGGGCGGGGAACTCGAAAAAACAGCGGCGTGCCTCCATATATCTTTTTGGCCATGAGTCCGATTTCGCGCGGGCTGCCATCTTTATCGGTAAAGACAATCCCATGGTTGTCAACAATCATGAGGTATCGGCCGGCATATTTATTGACGACGGATTCAAAATTCTTCGTCAGCCAGGTATCAGCATCCATTTTAACTCTTACATTTTCTAATCGTTTGTTCATTTCTTCTTTCTCCTCTATCCATAACAAAGATACACGGTACAGGACTTCACGTCAAGATGAAAGTTCGAAGGTTCATCTTGTACCTTCCGCAGCAAAATTATCCTGCTCTATCTTCTTCCTGTTGTCGGTTGAATTTTTCACGCCGGAGTTTTGGATAGCGCTCGGGAAGATCGTTGCGATGGTGGGCCCGTGGGCTGCGCCGTTTGTTGGCGCGGCCCACGGGCCCATGGGTGTATTTCCAGTCGCAATGATGGAAGCCGGTAGGGGGTTAATGGCGGGAATGGGTTTCAGTGTCATGGGTTTGATGGGCGCCCCCCGCCGCGAAAACAAAACTCCCCTTTCAGAGGGTGGTATGATTTTAAGCAGGCGAGATTTTATGGAAACCATATTTTTCGCCGGATCAACCATGGCCTTATTAACACCGATGCAAGCTGCCCAAAAATCCCGGTTGATCAAAATTTTACAAACGCTGGGATATCCTGAAACCCGCATCCCCGAAATCCAAAAAGAATTTGAGATATTATTCAACACCCTTGATTTTAAACATTATCAAAATGAATTAAAAAGCCAGGATCCCCTGAAGATCAAACAAACAATTCTTCAGTTGTTCAACGACTTTAAGAAGCATGGATACCATGACACTCAAAAACCACTCCCCTTGATGAAAATACTTTTTAACGCATTGGGTGGTCAAGGGGATGACATATTAGATCTTCTGGGAAGAATTCCTTTGTCTCCCGAGCAGAGAATGAATCAGCAGCAAGTTATGTTCGACTGTACCATCAATTCACAGATTTTAACGATCCTCTTAAAGTTATCCGGCCAAGGCGTTCACGGAGCTCTTATGCCTGTGCATAATTTTGTCTTCATAGATATTGATGGGGACAAAACACTTTTGATTGACTTTACTTTTGAAATCATTCTGGAATTCTCGGCACAAGAATATTACTCCCGGGAGAGAGGCCTGTGGATTTTAAAGCTGGATAAAAAGATGGATAAAGCCGTGATTTTAAAGGAGGTGAAAGGTGATAAACAAAATATCCATAAGCTCTCTGATCAGAAAATACTTAATTTATTATACGCAGAGTTCCAAGAAGCAAATGCTTATGGGTTAACGCCGTCCATCATGACAAATTTTGGAAATATATATAACCAGCTAAAAAGATTCAGTGATGCCAAGGATATTCTTCAGAAGGCGATAGAATATCACCCGGGACAATGGGAGGCGCATAACTCTCTCGGGGAAACTTATGTATTGATGGGTGATCATGCGCAAGCGATAAAATCATTCCGCCAGGCCGTTGAGCTTAATCCCCGGCGCCCGGAACCCTACCACAATTTAGGCTCAACTTACTACCTTATGGGAAGAATGGAAGAAGCCCAGAAATATTACTCCCTAAGAGATTCTATTGTTGCTGAAACAAAAGTCGAAGTGCCTTTGGTGATGCAAAAGAGTTACATACCTTCCAATACAGGCAACCTGCGTAATGGCTATCGCGAAGACAGAGACTTCTTTAAAATACCTAAGATCATCGCCGTTGTCCTTGTTTTCTTATCAGGCCTCTATTACTTCTTTATCCTGAGGAAAAAATCAAAAGTGGCCGATCAAATTCCTACAAGCCAAAAGCCTATTGAAAAACACAATGCTAAGAAAACGAAGGTGAAGATAAATAACCAAGAAGCATCCAAGGCCTTGAAGGCGATGTACAAGGAGCTAAAAACTTTAATCAGTTCCGTTCAAAAACCTGATTCCAATAAAATCAATTCGATGTTATCCCGTATGACAAAAAGATTAAAAAGCGAAAATCCTCAAGGCAAAGAGCTCATTTTTCATGCTTATGTAAAAGTGGTCTCCTATGACCTGGCATCCTTTGAAAGTTCTCTTATCTTTAAGAATGATGACGGGGCGCTGAGGGCTTTAGATCATGGCCTTGAAGTCCGCAAGGAGGCTTACCGTATTCTCTGCGAGCATCACCTGGCCGATCAAAATAATACAGCAAGGCTCTATGAGCTGAGGGATTTAAACAGCAGGGTCTCACTTTGTTATTTGAGATTGAGGCTGTTTGAAGATAAGCCGGGGCTGATGTCGCAATATTTAGAAAAGGATTACCGCCTTTTTAGCCCGGATCCTTATCCGTTTGTTTATCAGGAACTGATGTCCGCGGGTATTCAAATGATGTCAAACTTGATTGATGATTTTGATAAAAATGCCGAGAAAGATCTTCAATATCTTACGGATGCCCACGCGATCTGGCGGGTTATTACGTTCGTTTATCTTAGCAATAAACCTCTTGCGAAGGAGATTAAAAGCCTGGCCAACTCCATCTTACAAATCGTCACTCGATTATTTTTAAGATACAAAAACTTTATGCCGATTGATGAAGGATGGAGAAAATATGTTGAAGTCAAAGCCTGGCAAGCAGCTCTCAGCCGGCATGAGATCCTTCTTAATGGCGATTTGTTGAATAAATTCGCGGAGATTGAAGACTTTTTTGATAAAAATAAACCCAGACTGCCTTCCCCGGAAGTTTATTGCATGGCTTTACCGCTGCTTGGAATAGTGCTATGGGGTTTAGAAGGAGTTCTTTTCGGGATGGGGAGCCTTCTCATCCTCGCTATGGCGGCGCGGCCCCATTTGCAGGGGTTGAAAATAGATTTCAAGACACCGGCAACGATCCATCAATTTAAATTGCGAGAAAAAGCCAAACAAAATTTAAGCGATGGTGGGTCGGCCATTGTGTCTTCGGTGACCAATCAATCGATGACGGGCCCGTTAGCCCCGCCTGGCGCATTTATGCCTTGGGGGCTAACGGGCCCAGTTTTTGCCGCGAGTCTGCCGATTATGTTTAAGAAGACCTGGCTTTTCCCAAATAGTGCCCTTCCAAGAATTCCGCGATAGAATTATTTCATCACAATGAAAAACCATGCCCCTTTTTCCGTTATCGTCGGTTGATAATCCTCAAATTTTTAAAAAACTTCAAAATAGGTATTGCATTTCTAAAAAATAAAGTACATACTTACTTCAGCCACGGAAATTGATCCCAAATTTTGCCCCGCCTTTGACGGGGAAAAATTATGGGATTAACCCTGGCAATCTCGTTGAAATCTCAAAGAGATTTCAACGGGTGGCCCTTTGGGCGAATTTTGTACCGCCAACGGCGGAACAAAATTCGGGTTGAAGAAAAAATCTTCAATGGATGTGGTTTTTTAAGTCATCATTCGGAGGGAGTTTCAAAAACAGTTCTTTTAGGATCTGGTCAATCCTAAAGGTAGGCTGTGTCAGTTCAGGAGCATGCCTTATCCCTTCCGGGTTCGAAGCGACCGCATTCAAACACGGATATGAAGAAGGTATCTCAAGACAAACGCCGTAACGCCCGCTACCACTGCGCTGTTCCTGTCGAAGCAAAACGGGGAACAGCGTTTGAAACTTCGCGTACGGTCGATGTCTCCAAAAACGGAGCGGGATTGATTGTCAATAAGCCGATTAGGGTTGATTCCAAAATGGCTGTCGAGCTTCAACTTGCGGCAGATGGCGAACCGATTATCGCCATTGGCAGGGTCACGTGGATTCAACAGCTTCCCAGCACTTCGCTTTATCGCGTTGGGCTTGCTTTTACGGATTTGGAAGATAAGTTAAAAAATAAAATTGATCGATTTTTTGATTGATTCGGGCCATAGAACATATGTTTCCCTCCGAGCGTAGAATATTCGACCGTTTTTCCGCACGATTTCCTGTCAAAATCAAGAATTCCGAGCATGAATTTGGCGAAAAAATTTTTTTAAGCGATATTTCCGCACAGGGAGCCTGTATCGCCACAAAGCAAAGGATTTCTATTGACGATGAGATCGGTATCCTCGTCAAACTTCCCGATGGAAAAGAACCCGTTCCTTTAAACGGACGCATCAAATGGGTCAAAGACAAGAATCCATCGACATGGCATGCGGGAGTGGAATTCGAACAGATTAATTTTATGACAACGCAGCGGATTTTTACCCTCGTAAGCAAAGTTGTGATTTAAAATCTGCCGACAAAAATCTTGACCCCTGTTTACCCGCGTGATAGCATCCGGAAGATTTTGTTTATAAAAATTAATGGTGTTTGACAGAGTAAAATCCTAAATCCGAATATCTAAATCCTAAATGGTTCGACTTTGCTCACCATCCTTCGAACCATCCTGAGCGAAGTCGAAGGACAAATTCCAATTTCAAAATCCAAATGCTCAAAACAGTTATCTGTTTTGAATATTTGGATTTAAGTATTGTTTAGGATTTCGAATTTAGAATTTCGTGCTTAAAATAAAATTAACTAATCGCTAAACGCTAAAACGCAGGAGGCTTTATAATACCTATGAACTACGGTCACTTTTCCACCGACGGAACAGAGTACATTATCACCAACCCCAACACGCCGCGCCCCTGGATCAATTATCTCACCAACGAAACCTACTGTTCCGTCATCTCGCAATGCGCGGGCGGCTACAGTTTTTACAAAGATTGCCGCACCAACCGCCTGACGCGCTGGCTTCCCGAAAACTGGCATTTTGACCGGCCGGGAAAATATATTTTTGTACGTGAAAATAAAAAGAGCTGGTCGCTCACTTACCAACCGCTTCGCGTAAAGCCACAGTCCTATGAATGTCGGCATGGTTTGGGTTATACATCCATCTCTTCCTTAAATAACGGTATTCAATCCAACGTCACCTATTTTGTTCCCGAACATGACGACTGTGAAGTTTGGATCGTGACACTCTCGAATAAAACCAAAAAAGTGCGCAAACTGGAAGTTTATCCTTACGTTGAATTTTTAATTGGTGATTATCACGAAGAATTGCGGTATCGCAATATTATGAACCTTTACAATCGTATCTGGTTCGATAAAGCGCATGATGCTGTTTTTGCCAAAAAAACCGCCCAGTGGCAAGGAATGAACATCCAGCCGTTTGATACGCTGCTCTTTTTTGCCTCATCGTTAAAAGTGAACGCCTGCTGCACGCAAAAAGAAGCTTTTACCGGCCGCTACAACACGGAGGAAAAGCCCGAAGCGATTCTCGAAGGAAAATATAAAAACTTTCATCTGTGTTCCGGGGAAGATGCCATTGGTTCTTTCAAGCACCAGGTGACGTTAAAATCCGGCGAAACAAAAACTTTTACCGTTATCTTAGGTCAGGCCACAGGCGTTGCGGCCATTGCAAAGATTTTAAACAAATATCGCGACGTCAAACAAGCCCAAAAAGAATTAGAAAACACCAAAACGATTTGGAAGAAACGCATCGTTGGAAATTTAATCGTTGAAACACCCGACAAAGACTTTAACACCATGATGAACGTCTGGGTGAAATATCAGGTGTATATCTGTAATCTCTGGTCGCGTTCACCGAGCTATTATCACGAAGGTTCGGGCGGCCGCGGCTACCGCGATTCCTGCCAGGATTCCGAAGGGCTTTGTTCAATCAATCCTGAGTTGACGCGCAAGAAAATCTTAAAAATTGCTTCATTGATCCGCCGCGATGGAACCTCGGCTCCGGGATGGTCGGATACCAACGGCCCTAACAAACATCGGCCCAACAAAGATCATCAAGTCTGGCTTACGGCCACGGTCAGTGCTTATGTTAAGGAAACGGGCGACAAAGAAATTCTAAACGAATACGTTCCTTACTTGAAGGATCAATGGATCGGTGGTTGGGAATCGGACCCGAATTTTAAAGGTGATGCGACAACCGATGGCGAAGGGATTTTGCTCGAGCATCTCGAAGCAAACTTAAAATTCTGCTTTAATGATGTCGGAGAAAAAGGCCTGCCGCGCATCGGCCATGCCGATTGGAACGATGCCATTGATGCCGCCGGAATCCGTCATAAGGGTGAAAGCGTTTGGCTGGCGCAGGCCCTGGTGCGTTCGTTAAAAATGCTGGCGGATATTTTTGGTGTGATCGGCGACCAGCATAAAAAAGATGAATATTTGCAGATGGCCAAAACCATGGATGAGCGGATCAATACGCTGTGTTGGGACGGGGCCTGGTATGTGCGCGGGTTTGATGATGACGGTGTTGTTTACGGCAGCAAGAATGATAAGGAAGGGAAACACATTTATATCAACACCCAGGCCTGGGCCATTTTAGGCGGTGTCGCCAGGGACGAACGATTAAAACTTCTTCTGGAATCTGTCGATAAGCATTTAAACGGGCCACATGGTTTGGCGTTATTCTATCCCGCCTATTCATCATGGGTAAAACGTTTGGGGCGTATCAGCATGTTTTCTGAAGGAACGAAAGAAAATGCGGCCGTCTTCTGCCACGCGGCAACCTTCATGATCGTCGGCTATTGCATGGCGGGCTGCGGCGACAAAGCTTATGAAGCCATGAAAAAGATCATGCCCAACGCCCAAAAAGACATGGACCTCTATAAAACCGAGCCTTATACTTACGCGGAATATCTGGTCGGGCCGGAGAACCCTTATCGCTATGGCGAAGGGGCCTTTACCTGGATTACCGGAACCAGCGGCTGGACTTTCATGGCGGCAACCGAATGGGTTTTGGGCGCGCGGCGGGATTTTGGCGGCTTACGCATCGATCCTTGCATTCCGAAGAAATGGAAGAAATGTTCGATCCGGCGTCCTTTCCGCGGAGATATTTATGATATTGAAATTTTAAATCCCCACGGCAAAGAAAAAGGAGTTAAACAGGTCATTGTTGATGGCGAAGAAATCCAGGGAAACCTGGTGAAGCCTTTTGGCGATGGCAAGGTCCATAAAGTCCAGGCGATCTTAGGGTAAAATTTAGCGACATTATTTTATTGGCATCATAATAAATTTTATGTCATACTCACCGCGCATGTTAACAATACCCCCCAAAAAATACTTACGGAGGCATGTCATGAAACATAAATCCAAACATTTCTTAATCATCTTTATGGCATTCTTTATACCAATCGTTCTGGTAACAGCTGCATTCGCAAAATCTGTTCTCACCTTTAAAACTAAAAGCAATGCTATTAATGCGAAACCAGCGGCTCCGATTTCTTCCGCACCCTTATCGAAAGATATCAATGGATCGGATCAATCAGGGGCATGGAATATTCGGCTTTTATCATCTGTTACGAATGTTAATTCTCTAGGTTTTACTGATGCCACAGATATGCAGTTAGTTGGTCAAAGATTGTACATCAAGAACCGGGCGAAAGATCCCGTCTACGATGTTTCAGACCCTTATCATCCACAAAAAGTTTTTGAAATTGGCGTTGACGAAGGGTTCGGCAGAATCTTTGGGGCTAATAAAGTAGTCGGTAATTTATATTATCAAGTTTCTTTCGGGCCTAATTTAGTGACACATCTTTACGTCTGGGATTTAAATAATGGAAACCCTCAATACTTGGGCGGTTTCGACAATATCCCAGGAGGACAATCGAAAGACATCGATGTTAAGAATGGTAAAGCTTATATTTTAACTTCTGAGCGCCGTGTTGAACCCTCTTATTTAACTGGAACTTTAACTATTCTCGACGTCAACAATGCCGGCAATATCAAAATTCTAGGGTCCACCACATGGGGTACGCACGACGATTTTGGGGGCACTTCGAACATTACCGTTAGCGATGAGGGCATCGCATATGTTGGAACCAATGGAGTGAAGGTATTCAATGTCACTGATCCAGCAAATATTATCGAATTGACGCGATTTGAAACGGAATACATCCCAAGCTCAAAAGATGATATTCAGTTGGTGGGAGGAAGAATCTATGTGTCCAATGCTTCTTTGGGAATTTCAATATTGGATTTTGGTAGGCCTACCTATCGGCCTTATGTCGTTAACTTAATTGGATCTCCTCTCTTATCGCTGGGAAACCCGCCCTCATATCTAGGGGATGACTCATATCATAACGCCTCATTTCAAGTTGTTGATAATCTATTGTTTGTCATCACTTCCGCTGATCGGACTCTTAAGATCATGAACATTACAGACAAACGCAGGCCTGTTGTCTTGTCTTCCTATGTTTTACCGGTACCTGGAACTAACGTACATTCAACGTATAAACTACGTGTGGATAGCCTGCGAAGACTCATCTATGTTGTTAACGAAGTTGGATATGGTGCGGCTGCTCCTTTAAAACCTGATAGTTACTGGTCAACTCTCAATACCTTTGCTTATGGCAAATCAATTGAGAAACAGGCAGCAAAGTAAATACGATCATGCAATGATTGTATTGTTGTAAAGTCAACATTCCGATTAAGTCAATTTAAAGTTATTTTGTGGATAAAAAATTCATTGCACAGTTTCAAAGGGCTTGTGATATGTTACCAACGGTCAGTTTTGAAGAGGCGTACTGTAGAGGGAACAGTTGCATATCTACCGTGCGCTTTTTTGTTTTAAACAATTGGAAAGTTTTGCAGAGAATAGATAATAATTATTTTATGTTTAATCAAACAAATGCCACGGGAGGAGAAAAGATGAAAAAGCAATTTGTTTTCGGGGCCCTGTTAACAGGGTTGTTTTTGTTTGTAGGCGGTCAAACATTCGCTGGTGTTACGCCGGTCCAAAAAGCGGTTACAAAGGGGCCGATGCCGGCGATCATTGTGAAAGACGCCGTTAAGAATCCAGTTCCTCTCAATAATCTTTTGATCAACGGGGATTTTGAAAACGGTTTTAATTCCTGGCTTGATGCCGGCCCGGGTTGGGGGATCCAATCGGATATTGTTCATGGGGGAACACGCGCGGCTTTAAATACCATCGGAACAATTCCCGGTAATGATTATTTTGCCAGCCTTGCACAGACATATAATTTAAGCGCCGGGCAGACAGTTTATGCGACACTTTGGGCCAGGACAGCCATCGATGTGCGTTCGCCGGCGGTGGCGGGTTTGCTCATTGAATTTTTCAGGTCCGATAATGCCTTGCTTTCAAAAAAACAAAGCGTGATCGGCGGCCAAACGGATTGGCGTCAACTTTATGTTTCAGCCACGGCACCGGCAGGAACAGCCAAAATAAAATATACGGCTTTCGTGTACGCCGCCCAAGGAGATACAAATTCTGTCAGTGGTGCCGCCTATTTCGATGATGCCGTGTTATCGACCGACCCGATTGCGCCTCCGGCTGCGCAGACAGCGGTTATCAATCCCGGATTTGAGAATGGTATCCATGATTGGAATATCCTCTATCAAGCCGGACAGCCTCAGGTTGTTGTCGATAATCAAAACCCGTTTGAAGGGCTGTATTCGACGAAGTTTACGATCTCTGCAAGTCCCAACCAGGATTTCTTCAGTTCCGCTTCGCAGGATTTGGCCTATCAGGGTGGCGCTGTTTATGCCGCCGCTCATGTAAAAACGAATATGAACCCGAGTTCAACGGCAACAGCTGGCCTCTTGTTGGAATTTTACGATGCCAGCGGAATCCGTGTTGGTTCAACACAGCAAGTTTTAAATGGTGCCAACGGTTGGACCAGGCTTGTCATTAATGGTTTTACACCTGCCAGCACGACCACGACCGTCCGCGTTTATGTCTTTACCTATGCTGCCCGTAATGACGGAAATGCGGTAGGCGGGACGGCCAATTTTGACAATTTAATATTTTCTTACAATCCGCTTCCGGGTGAATACCGCACAACGCTATTAAACAATGGTTTTGAGAATGGTTTGTCAAACTGGTCGGAATTATTTGGATTTCCGGCAACCGTCAGCACCACGGCTCACTCAGGGTCGTTTTCCGCCAAGAAAACAGTGGGTGTCATTCCCGGCAGTGATTATTACAGCCAGATTTATCAGGATATTTATTACAATTCCAGTGGCAATCCCTATCCGGATAACACGATTGTTTATGCCACAGGTTACGTGAAAACGAACATGAATCCGGTGACAAAATCACAGGCCGGGATTCAGTTTGAATTTATTAATGCCAATGGCCAGGTCATTCGGGATGGGAATAATCAACCCATTACATTTAAAAATTTTGTTGGCGGGCAAACCGATTGGCGTCAAGTTTATGCGGCAATCGGAACACCAGCTGGAACAGTCAGGGTTCGTGTTAGCGGCATTATCTTTGCGCGCCGGGCAGAGGCTGTTCAGGCAGGAGATGCCTACTTTGATGACTTTCAATTCTCATTGAGCTATCTTCCCGGAGTTAGATTAAGAGAACAGCTTTATAACGGCGGTTTTGAAAATGGGATCAATGATTGGGATGAATTCAATAATCCGGCCGAGGTCAGCGCCTCTGTTAAAAGAACGGGAAACTATGCGGGGATGTTCAATTTCCCGTTGACCTTGACGACAGATTATTTCGGATCGATGTCTCAGGATATCAGGGTGTATCCAAGATGGATGGGGACTGCTCGTTTCTCAGCGTGGGTTAAAACGAACATGGCCAACGCGGTATTTTCCTCAGCGAGCATTTCCATTCAATATTTAGACGGAGGCAAAAATCCGGTGAGCCCGTTATATACCAGCGCTCTTATCCGCGGGACTCAGGATTGGACTCAACTATCCGTGATCGGGACAATTCCAAGCAATGCGATCATTGCCAGAGTCAGCTGTAATGTTTTTGCTCCTGTCGGTGAAACCGGGTTAGGCCAGAGGGTTTATTTTGATGATGCCTATTTTACCAGCAAGGGCATTGTGGTTTTTGCGACAGAGAAGCCTCTGGGGACAGGGACGGGCAAGATTAAAAAAATTCCGAGCACGAGATAATTTTAGCAAAGATACTGACGCTTAAAGTTTAAAAAACGTGAGGCAATAAAGAACGGTTGAAATGTGGGCGGCTCCGACGCTTTTGGTCGGAGCCGCCCTGAAAAAATCAGCATCCGGATGTTCTTAACAAGAACTGATGAAAGAAATCCTCGCCATTGTTTTTTGTTTCTTTGTTCTCGCCGCTTGTGATCACATGGGTTCTAAAAATGCCAACACGGTCACCGTCTGGCACTGGATGACCGACCGCGATGACGCCTTCCTGAAACTCGCCCGGCAGTACCAAAAAGAAACCGGCATCAAAGTTAATTTCGAGCTTTTCTCCCCTTCGGATGCTTATTCCCAAAAAATCACCGCCGCCGCCCAGGCGCGCGTTCTCCCCGACATCTTCGGTGTCCTGGGCGAAAAGAAAACATTCGCTTCGTTCGTTGAGAACGGATTTGTCGCTGACCTGACCGCAGATTATAAAGCCAATGAAGCGGCCTGGGAAAAAAGTATTTTCCCCAAGGCCCTGGCGGTCAATCAATTCGAAGAAGGCAATATCTACAAGGTCAAACCCGGCATTTACGGTGTTCCTATCGATGTGGCCAATATCCAGGTATTGTACAACAAGAATTTGCTTAAAAAAGCCGGTATCAATGCTCCTCCTAAGACCTTCAAAGAACTTCTTGGTACGGTGGCGGCGCTTAAAAAGATCGGCGTGAGCGGCTTTGTTTCCGGATGGGGTGAGATATGGATGATCAATTGTTTTGCCTCCAATTACGCGTTTAACATTATGGGGCAGGATAAGATCATGGCCACCTATCGCGGGGAAGTTCCCTATACCGACCCCGATTGGATCAGCGTATTCAATGTCTTCAAGGAAATGGCGGATTCCGGTATCCTGACGGAAGGCATCGTGACCAAGGGCAACAAATATGCCGAGCAGGATTTTGCTTTAGAACGCACGGCCTTTTCTTTTAACGGTTCCTGGTGTGTTAATGTCTATAACAAAATGAATCCCCGTCTAAATTATGGTGTCATGTTGCCTCCGGTTTATAACGAGAAGTTACCGATGGCCATCTGGGGCGGGGCAGGTTCGTCGTTTGTGGTCAATGGCAGATCTCAAAGTAAGCAAAAAGCCATTGATTTCTTAAAATGGTTGACAGCCGAAGTGCAACAAACAACCTTTGCAGCAGAAACAAAAAATCTACCGGCCAATAAAAAAGCTCTTTCCTCCGTTGATCCTGTTTTGTCAGGCTTTGCCAAAGGCGCAGATTATACAACTCATCCGAAAGTATGGGAAGTCAATGAGGATGATAAGGTGATCGAAAGATTTGCAAAAGGAATCCAGTCGATTATTATTGGAGACAAAACACCTAAAGAAGTTGCACAAGAAGTCCAAGCCCTGAAAGAAAAAGTTATGGAAAGAGAAAAGAGGCACAAGAAGTAAACCCTTCGACTCAGCCCCGGCCTAAAGGCCGGGGCTTTGCTCAGGGTTTATGCTGAGCAGCGCAAACTCCGCCGATAAGAGGTGGAGATTTTGCGCCGTCGAACCATAATGGCGGAGTTTGCACCGTCGAAGCATAAAATGCCAGAACTTTTAAATAAAAAAAATAAGGCTGTTGCAGCAAGAGATCATTTTACGAGCTTTTTGTTTGTTTTGCCTGCCCTTCTTATTTTCTGTATTTTCTATGTCTATCCTTTCATCACCATATTTAAGCTTTCTGTTCTTCAATGGAATGGTATCGATGTTATTAAATTCAAAGAAGATTTTGTAGGTTTGCAAAATTTTATTGATCTCCTCCAAGATGGGCAATGGTGGGGTTCTCTACTGAATGCCGGATTTATTACTCTCGTTGCGTTAACTTTCCAAAATGCTTTAGCTTTTGCGCTGGCTTTGGTTTGTGACCGCGAGCTAAGAATGAAGAATTTTTACATTGTGGTGTTTTTTATACCAGTTGTTTTATCAGAAGTTGTTGTTGGCTTAGTTTGGACATGGATCTTAAATGCTGGAATGCAAAACGGCCAACACATTGGGCTTTTAAATTATGTGCTCGTGAAAACAGGTTTTCCGTATTTGGTCAATAATTGGCTGTCCGATCCAAAGACAGCGTTGTCTTGTATTGCCATCGTGCATTCTTGGAAAGGTTTTGGATGGGGATTTCTTATGTTTTTAGCTGGACTCCAAATGATAGATAAGCAACTTTATGAAGCAGCGAGAATTGAAGGGGCTGGAAATTGGAGTATTCTAAAAAATATTACTTTTCCTTTGATAATCCCTGTGATCCTCGTCGTTGTTATACTAACGATCTTAGGTTCCATGCAGGCGTTTGTTCTTATTATTGCGATGATCGGCAGAAGCGGTTTAGTTGATTATACGTCTGTCCCTGTCACAGAGATTTTAGATGCGATGTTAAATAACCACTTTAGTTATGCCTGTGCGCAGGGTGTCACTTTTGGTATTATTTTAATTGCTGTTTCTTTAGGGTTTAAATTTATTTCAGATAGATTGAAACAAACATAAATTTCTCATGCTCGTCATTCCCGCAATCTTTAAGCGGGAATCTTAATAGCGCTGAATAAGACCCCCGCCCCGCCTGCCAAATGCATCAACAATTGGCGGACAGGCCTGCCTGCCGGCAGGTTAAAGATTTCGGGGGTGACAAAAGTGTATTTATAAGATACATTCTAAAAGAAAAAATATTTTATGAAAGCCAATCATTATAAGACGTTAAAAATTTTGGATAGCGTTATGATCCATATCTTTTTGATCGCGACTGCCGTGACATGCTTGTTTCCGCTTTTTTGGATGTTCCGCTCGTCACTGATGAGCCTGGATACTATTTTTACAGATAAGTCTTTAATCCCTTCACCGTTAAATTTTGGCAACTATATTAAGGCTTGGGTTACTGGAGGTTTTGGAATATATTTGCTCAACAGTGTCTTTTATACTGTAACTGTTGTTGCGGGAATCGTTCTTGTCGCTTCTTTAGCTGCTTTTGCGTTTTCTCGTCTAAAATTTCCTGGGAAGAATTTCTTCTTCTACATGTTTGTCGCCGCGATGATGATTCCTTTGCCGGGGAGTTTCGTTCCATTGGTTGTTTTGGTCAATAAGTTAGGGTTAGCCAATACGCGCATAGGTTATATCTTCTGTATGATTAATGTCGGGCTTTCGATGAGTATTTTTTTACTAAAAACTTTCTTTGATAAAATGCCATCAGATTTCGAAGATGCGGCGCGCATTGACGGATGCAGCAAAATAGGGATCTGGTGGCATGTCGGATTGCCGCTCATTCGCCCGGCTCTTGGTGTTGTCATCGTCTTTAATTCCTTGAATGTTTGGAACGAATATCTTCTAGCGCAACTTCTTTTAAATGAGAAAAGCCTCATGCCTCTTCAAGTGGGCCTCATGAAGTTTCAGGGAGCCTATAGCGTCGATTATCCGGTCTTGATGGCGGGCCTCACCATCGCCGCCATTCCCATTATCCTTGTCTATTTAGTCATGCAAAAACATATTATGAAGGGCTTTTCCTACGGGGCAATGGATGGATAATTAAAAGCTAAAAGAGCCATGCCTAATTCTAAATCCAAACCACCCGCCTTTATCCCCGGCAAAGGATTTCACGCGCTGGTCAAGTCGATCAAAGACGGCAAGCTCAAATTTATAAAAGCGGTCAAAAAATTGACCGGAGAATATTACTGGAGCCTGGGTGATGGCATCCACAAGCATATTTTAGAAAGCAAAGACCGTGCCGATTATGGAAAGTATGTTTATCAACAGCTCGAAAAAGAAACTGAGATTGAAGAATCCACCCTTTATCGCTGTGTCCAATTCCGCCTGGCTTATCCAATTCTTGTCGGCCGACAAGAATTGAGTTGGGACGTTTACCGCAAGCTGATAACCGTTTCGGACAAAAACGAGAGAGAAACCCTTGAAAAGCTGGTCATTGAGAATGGCTGGAGCGGGGAGAGGCTTCAGGAATATTTAAACACCAAACGCAAGATTGCGCAGATCAAAGATACCGATGCCGCCATCCCGCAACTTAAGTGCGAGCGCGGCACTCTTTACACCTACCAGATAATTGAGCGGCCAACCCTGGATTCCAAGAGCGGCAAATATGTTGACAGCGGGTTTCATCGCTGGACCGATATCAAGTCCGCGTCGAGGTTTGAAGCAGGCGACGTTGTGGAATCCCTTAAAAGTGAGGATGGACAATATTCCCTTAAAAAGACATCGGCCGGCCTCGAAGACCTCTACACTTTTAAAGCCAGCGTTGAACGTGTCGTTGATGGTGACACCCAGTGGGGCATTGTGGACTGCGGCTTCTCTTCTTGGCAGAGAAGCGAATTCCGTTTGCGCGGTATTGACTGCCCTGAGCTTTCCACCAAAGAAGGCCAGGCAGCCAAGCGCTTCGTCGAGGAGCGCCTTAAGCCCTGTAAATTTATCATTATAAAAAGTTACAAGACCGAAAAGTGGGGAAGATATTTAGCCGATATTTTCTATAAACCAGGCGAGAAAGATCCTTATAAAGTTGCCAGCGAAGGAGTTCTCTTGAATCAAGAGCTACTTGATAATAGACTAGCGGTGGTGTGGAAGGGATGAAGGATGCGGTTAAGGTAACGATGCCGTATCGGTTTTTGGGACGGGATGCTAAAGTTAGTTGAAACTCTTTGAAAAAAGAGGCAGGGTTCTCCTAGAAAAACGTGAAGCGGCAATGAAGAAGATTATGGATAGTTACAGCGAAGATTTTGACGTTAAGCTGTCAGTCATTCAAGAACTGATTCCGTTGGGGCTTAAGGCGGTGGGTGAAGAACTCACGAACGAGGTCATACGATTGGCCGGTGAGAAGCACAGTCGCGGCGGGAACAACGCCCGGTGGGGACGACAAAACGGGTCAGTATATTTACGTGATCAAAAATTTCCGATTCGTGTGCCACGAGTGCATAATGTTGCGGGTAACCAGGAGATTCCGTTGGAAGCGTACCAACGCTTACAAAAACCGTTTAACGACGAGGAATCGATGTGCAGGTTATTGCATGGATTGAGCACGCATAAATATCATGAAAATTCATCGTTGGCGGCAGAAACGTTTGGTATCAGCGCGTCGAATCTTTCCAAGAAGTTTAAAAAATGTTCCGGGGATAAATTGCAACAATTACAGAATCGTTCATTAAAGCAACACGATATTTTAGCAATTTTTATCGATGCCAAGCGTTACACGAATGACGGGATTATCGTCGGGCTTGGCGTGACGATGGATGGCAAAAAGATTATCCTTGGGATCGAACAGATTCATAGCGAGAACGGACGCGCCATTGAACAGTGGCTTGACCGGCTGATTGAATGGGAACTCACATTCGAGCGCGGGATTTTATTTATCATTGATGGTTCCAAGGGCATTAAGAAAGCCATTGAACGCAAGTTTTCGGTTTACGCGTTAATTCAGCGTTGCCGTTGACATAAGCGTGAAAATGTTGTGGCGTATCTCGACGAAGCTCAGCAGGCTGTGTTCCGTCGACGATTACAAGAAGCGTACGCTCAAACGACCTACAAAGAGGCCAGGGCCGCTTTGCTGCAATTGCATCAAGAACTCGAGCGGTTCAACGCTTCGGCGGCGAACAGTTTACTGGAAGGATTGGAAGAAACCCTGACGATCCATCATCTGGGACTGTCACCCGAGTTGGCCAAAAGTTTAAGCTCGAGCAATTGTATCGAAGCCGTCATGTCTCAGTTAGGCAGTTACACCGACAAGGTCGATCGCTGGCACAATAGCGATCAAATTCTACGCTGGACGGGCATGGGACTCATGGATATTGAGCCCCGGCTCAATCGTATCCAGGGGCACAGATATTTGAAAGTTTAAGATATAAACTTCAAGAAATTATTGACCAGCGGTTGCACAAAGAATCTGAAGTTGATGAAACGAAAATTGAAAAGGTCTCATTGGTCGAAGTGACCCCGGATCGTTGAATAGAGGGCATTCTGGATGGAAAAAATCGTGGAGAATCCTGCAGAATTTCAACTAAGAAAAACATTGCGCCCTGAACCGACCCGTCGAAGACGGGTCTGGTTCAGACCTTCGGGCGCCCGCCTGCCGGACGGGCAGGGATTTTGCTTTACAAAATCCGGGTTGATAAATACCTTCAATCCTTTCTCTTCAGTAAATAAAGTCTATTATCTTCCACTTTATAAAGCATCGGGACAACCAACACTTTAGGATACTTAAGCTGCAGTCGATCAGCTTCAGCTAATACAAAATCAATTTCATTGCCGATCTCAAACATAGGAGCAAAACTCATAAAGTGCTCTTCGGCTTGCTTTCGATCCCAGCCGCCTCTTTCAATGAGCCCCTCGATAAATAAGTCTTTTCTCGCCATCAAATTCACCATGCCGCATTGGTTATGGCCGATCAAAGCAACAAAAGAAATACCTCCAACCCCTATAGCATAGGATACCTTAAATTCACTGTAACGGAGATTAGCTCCACCGGTGCGGATGATATAGGCGAAATTATCGGGAATGTTTAAATGCTTGCGATTATCCATACACATTCCGATAAGAAGTTTTGCATTGGGATACGAAAAAAACGCGCGGTTAAGATTGTGATACTCCAAAAGCAGACCTATGGGTGTACCCCTAAGTGCTTCCGGAATATCTTCTGCTGAGTTAATGTTTATAAGCTGATTCATTTTTCAATTCATTGCTGGAAAAAAATCCGAACCAAGACAATACTTATCGTCAAATAAAAAGTGATTAATCCTCCGATAATTCCTATATGTACCCACCGGTTCCTCTTCCCGATCCTCAAAAACTCCACACGCTTCTTTAACCCTTCCATGATCCCTCTTGCCCACGGCAGTTCCGTGGCCAAAATCGTCAGACCCGCCATCATTACAGGAAACCCGCCGGGCCCCGGCACAGGCATTAAAATCAGGCCTATCATCGTAACAAATCCTCCCAAAATAATAATCATCCACCGTCTAACAACCTTCATGGCACAGCTCCCTCTTTTTTCTCTACTGGCATAGCTTTATCTTTTCTCCTCTCCGGCCATAGAAGCGATGCAATAATTGAAAGAGCCAACACACCCGCAATTACGCAGAGCGATGTCACAATTGGAATTTTGTAAATATCTGAGAGAATCATTTTCACCCCAACAAACCCCAAAATAGCAGCTAATCCATAGTGTAAATGGTGGAAAAGTCGCATAATCCCGGCCAGGGCGAAGTAGAGGGCGCGTAAACCCAAGATCGCAAAAACATTCGATGTGTAGACGATAAATGGATCTTTGGTAATCGCAAGGATGGCCGGGATAGAATCGACGGCAAAAATAACGTCCGTCGTTTCGATGACCAAAAGCACCACAAAAAGCGGTGTTGCCCATGTACGGCCGTTCTTTCTAACGAAAAACTTTCCTTCTTCATACTGCTCCGTCAATGGCATGATGCGCCGGAAGAGCCGAAGAATGGGATTACGTTCGGGGTGAATCTCCTTATCTTTCTCTAGAGCCAGCTTCACGCCGGTAAAAATAAGAAATGCCCCGAAGACATAGACCAGCCAATGAAAATGCTCCAGAAGTGTGATCCCGACCGCAATGAAAATGGCGCGGAAGATGAGAGCGCCAAGGATACCCCAGAACAGCACTTCATGTTGATATTTCGAAGGGACCTTGAAATAAGAAAAAATCAGCAGAAAAACAAAGACGTTATCGATGCTCAAAGATTTTTCAATAAGGTAACCGGTCAGGAATTCAAGGCCGGCCTGAGCCCCCCACCAATGATAGACTGCGGCGTTGAAAGTTAGCGCCAAAACAACCCACACGCCGGTCCAGGCCATTGCTTCTTTGAAACGCACCTCATGGGCTTTCCGGTGAAACACCCCGAGATCTAACGCCAACATCGCCAGCACGAACAAATTGAAACCAACCCAAAACCATAACATATTTACATTTTCCATTTCTAAACTTTCCTAATAGACCGCAACCTTTTAATTCTTTCCTTAACCGGAGGATGCGTCGAAAACCAATGCAGAATCGATTCCCCCGAGAAGTGATTCACAATATAAAGGTGAGCAAACGCCGGTTGCATATCCGGGAGCATATCATCTTTTTGAAAACGCTTTCGCAATGCAGGATTGGAAATTTTCTCACAAAGCCAAAATTTTTAATTGTTCCTTCATGAGTAAGGCCTTGGGGTTTTTACACCCCCAGGAGGGCTCGCAGGGTCGTTCTGGCAGCTTCCATAATACCCTTTGATTTAGTGTAGAGCGTGTCATATTCATTACTGAACAAGGTATATTGTTCTTCGAACTTTTTATCGCTTTCGCTATTCTTTTTTTTTGGCTCCTTGATCTCCCGCCATAATAGAGAAAGCATCCGTTCGATTCTCTCGATCTGATCGACACATGACCGGTAATCCCTGAAAGATTTATTGTCGGAGAGGCTTCCTAAAGGATAGGTGGAGATGCTGTATCTCCATTTGGCTTCATCAAAATTCCAGCACTTGACGAGAAAATTCAAGGTCTGTTCATAAGCGAAATTTCTGTTGTTGATGAGAAGATCGCGCAAAACAGAGGTTTTGATGTTAAGAAACTCAGATCTCGATCTATGAAGAGGCAAGGATCTTATGCTTCGTGAGATCTCAGGAAACCAGTTTGCCAGAAGTGAATATGAGCCGTACGTATCTACCAGGCTTTTTGCGCTGTACTTGTCCCCTGTCCCAAAATCTCCTATGACAATATCTGCACTTGTTGTTTCAATAAAGCCTTTGAGATTGTCATAGAATTCGACATCTTCATTAACATAATCAAGATCACCTGGTATTTGTACAATTCTCTCTGCTTGCGGATAATGATCAAGCACATGGCCCCAACCAGCAAGCCATGTCTGACATGTATCAACAGACCAGGTTTGCACAACCTCAAGGGTCTTGTATCTTTCATCCTTAATAAAAGAAGCGGCATCCTGCCTTATGACCGTATCCCTGGGTAACATAACAATTGGCTTGGGATCAATTTCTTTACACCTGTCAACTGTCCACCAAAAATACCATTCACACTGTTTATTATTCTCATACCCCCGGTATGGAAAAATAATAACTGTTTTTGTATTGATGCTTTTTTTATTAGGTTGTTTTGCCAAGTCTTTTCTCAAGCTCCGCGTCTTTCCTCGCTTCGCCTTTCTTCTCTTCGTCTTTCTATCTGCTTACGAATGTCATAGGCCTTAACTTCTGAGATGTCAAAGGTCATAATAATGTAAATAGCGAATAAAGTGGTCACGATCGGAATGCCGATATCAAAGAGCCTCATATACAATAAAGCGTGCGCTGTTTGGTTGACGCCTAATTCAACATTGAAACCGGTCCAAACGAGGAGGACTCCGGAGAGAACCGATGCCCCGGCCATTCCTAGTTTTTGTATCCACCAGTAAATACCGCTGAACATCCCTTCTCGACGGGTGCCGGTTTGCAGTTCGTCTAAGTCACAAACATCAGCGACCATGGAGGGAACCATGGTGAAGAGCGCTCCCAAGTGAAACGCCAAGAAGGGAGCGGCGATCAAGAGTAGATAGGGCTGATGGGGATTATACCCGATCCATTTCAAGGCATAACCGATGATCGCAAGGGACATGGCGATTAAAAAGGTTTTTCGCTTTCCGATCTTGGTCGAGATCCAGGTGGTTAAGGAGATAGCAGCTAAAGTACAAACGGAGCTGAACGTTCCAAACCAACCCAAGAGTGTGCCGCCCTTTCCCCAATCGCCGCCATAAACATAGTAGACAATAACATAGAGTGTGAAAGCGGAAGCGAGCATGAAACCGTTAAAGATCAGGAATGTCACCGCGATAAGCTTAACAAAGGGAAGACATTTGAAAGATGTTGCACAATTACGCCAGAGGTCTTTTATAACATTCAAATGACCCTTTTCTTTTTCGGGTTTTGGTAAGTTACCAAAAAGCTCTTTGTTGAAAATAGCCGGAAGGATACCGCCGACCACGATAAAGACCCCGACGATGATGGCCAGCGACCGCGCTCCCGCAACAATATCCGGGAACATCGTCTTATTGTTCATAATCTTGAAGAACCAGGGAGCGATAAGCCAGGCAATTTGAGCGAAAAAGTTGCTGAACCCCTGCAGCCGGGTCCGCTCATGATAATCAGGTGTCATTTCATAGCCTAGCGCGATCCAGGGGATCGAATAACAGGCAAAGGCAACGACAAAGAAACATTGGATCACTAAAAAATACCAAAAATAAAAACTTTCGGTATGTCCTTTATAAAGCTGGAACATGAGTGCGAATAAAATTCCCGAAGCAATAGCCCCAAAGAAGATAAACGGCCTGCGGCGGCCAAACCGGGTACGGGTATTATCCGAACTGTAACCGATCAGGGGATCTGAAAAGGCATCGATAAGACGGGGAATGGCTCCGATAAGACCGACTAAAGCGGGATTCATGCCAAGCCCAAGGTTCAAAACAATGACCAGCCCACCAATCGCGGCGGCTTGAAATTGATTAACGAGTGATCCTATACTGTATGCGGCTTTTTGAAAAATAGAAATACGATCGGCGCGGGCTGTCGTATGGTGGGTGGGCTGATTCGTTTCTTGAGCCATTCATTCCTCCTTATTGATTAATTTTGATATTAATAGGACTTACGCATTTGAATACTCTCCTGGTGTCATTGCGCCCGCCCCGCCGCTTCGTCCCGCCATTGGGCGGGACGGGCCGGGGAGGAGGAGCGTATTTCGTGACGACGTGGCAATCTTTTTAAATAGATTGTCCGCCTTCATCAAATACTTATTGTGTTTGATTTCGGCGAGATCTCGGCGAAGCTCAAGGCGAAAGCGCTTGAGCGAAGAAGGACTTCGATCTCCGGTCAAAATATTCAGCAAAGACACCAAGTGCGTAAGTCCTAAATATTTTACTTGAATTACTGTGAGTTTTAAATTATAACAAGCGAATTCAGTGCGCGCAATAATATTTATCAAATGTGTACGGAGCGACTTTAACAATTTTTATTGAGTGAAAAACATTTAATGCTTTTGTAAAAAGGTTTGATGAAGTTTCAGGGAGCACATAGTGTTGGCTGTCCAGTCTTAATGGCAGGCCTAACTATTGCCGCTATTCTCATTATTGTAGTACACTTAAGCATGCAAAAACACATCATAAAAGGTCTTTCCTCGGGAACCATCATCGGGTGAAGAAAGAAAAAAAGTTAATGGTCAATGGTCAATGGTTAATAGCCTGCAGGAAAGCGATAATTTTTTCTCTGCTTTTGTTTTTAACCTATCCACTATCCACTATCCACTATTTACAAGCTCAAGAACTTTCCTCCAAAGACCTTGTCCGTATGTCCTGGGAGGCCTCCGGTAAAAGTGAAGTCGAAAAAACCCTCGAGCTGACCAATCAATGTATCAAGGCATTCCATGAACAGGCCAGGGCGCAGGGGGCGGCGCTTTCCGCTTTTCCTGTACGCGGAAAAGAAAACGATTATCAGCAGCTCAATAATGTCGCAACGTGTCTGTTCATTCAGGCGGAAGTGCTCATGAACAACGGAAAAGCTGATGAGGCCAAAGTGATTTTCCAAAAGATCATTGATGAATACAAATGGTCACAGGCCTGGGACCCGCGCGGATGGTTTTGGTCGGTGGCCGAAAAAAGCCAGAACAGTCTGGATATGCTTTCCGGTCAACCGAAAAAAGAAGATGTTAAAAAAGATGAAAAGCCCGTTTTAAAAACAATGCCCCGGCTTGCCTTCAAAAGCAAGGAAGGCGTTGTGGATTACTCCCGATATGGGACGTTTACAAACGTCGGGACAAAAAATTATAAATTCGAGATTTCAGATCCCAAAGGATTGTCGGAAGCTGTTGGCGAAGGGATTTATCCGAATTCCGGCGCTGTCATCAAAGATCCCAATTATAACAAGGTCAAGAAAGAAAAACGCCTGGAAGGAAGTCATTGGGACTTTGTTCACAGCGATGATTTGGAAGCGGCCTTTTACAAATGGGCAACAGCTCCCGAACCGCAGGGTGTGAGGCTATTTTATCTGGGCCTCATCTTTGAAAAAGCCAAAATGTATGATGAGGCTATCAAATGTTATCAGGCCATTATTATTCATTTTCCGACGGCAACAGGATGGACTTACTGGCACACACCCTGGTATCCGGGGCAGGCCGCGATCGCCAAGATCCGCCATCTGATTCGTATCCATTCGGAATTAAATTTGAAGTTTAGCGGGGCCGGGATCCAGGTCTTAAATAGTTTTGACAACGACATTGCCAATGATGTTGTGATTACATTTCCGGGCGTGATCGCAAAAAGAAATTTTATCGATGTCCTCAAAGAAAAATTTAATTTGTCGTTTCGAAAAACATCCCTCGGAAAAGTGAAGCGGACAATCGGCCACGGAAACATCTATTTAAAGCAATATGAAAATAATCACTGGCAGCTCATCGTGGACGGCAAACCTTATATCATCAAGGGTTTGACCTATGCGCCGACCAAGGTTGGCCAGAGCCCCGACAAACAGACGCTGGCGAATTGGATGGTCGAAGATGCCAATCATAATGGAAAGATCGACGGCCCCTACGATGCCTGGGTTGATAAAAACTTCAATAATGTTCAGGATGCGGATGAACCGATTGTCGGGGATTTTAAATTAATGAAGGAATTGGGTGCAAACACGATCCGTGTTTATCATCAGCCTTCCGAGCCGACTAAGGAAGTTTTGAGAGATCTGTATAAGAATTACGGGATCCGGGTTATCCTTGCGGATTTCTTGGGTAAATACGCGTTAGGGTCCGGGGCAAGCTGGTATGAAGGAACGGATTACGAAAATCCTGAACACAGGAAAAACATGATGGACTCTGTTCGGAAACTTGTTTTGGCACATAAAGATGAGCCTTATGTTTTGATGTGGCTTTTGGGCAATGAAAATAATTATGGGGTGGCCTGCAATGCGGATAAAAAACCCGCAGCCTATTATGAGTTTGTCAATGACGTGGCTTTGATGATCAAATCCATTGACCCCAAGCACCCGGTTGCGATTTGTAACGGTGATATTCTTTTTCTTGATATTTTTGCCCGCTATTGTCCCGATGTTGATATCTTCTCTGCCAATGCTTACCGTGGAGATTACGGATTTGGATCCCTGTGGGAACAGGTCGCTGAAGCGACAGGAAAACCGGCATTTATTTCTGAATATGGTTGTCCGGCGTTTGCCAGGGGATTATCGCGTCAGGAGCAGGAACAGGCCCAGGCCAATTATCATGAAGGAAGCTGGCGGGATATGATGTTTCATATGGCTGATTCTGCCGACGGAGTTGGAAATGCCCTGGGGGGGGTTGTCTTCGAATGGCTGGATGAATGGTGGAAAAATTACGAACCTGCCGTGCATGATAAAACAGCCGGCGCCATCGGCCCATTTCCCGATGGATACATGTATGAGGAATGGTTTGGGATCTGTTCGCAGGGCAACGGGAAAAACAGCCCCTTTATGCGGCAGCTTCGTAAAAGCTACGCGCTTTATCAGAAACTTTGGCATTAAAGCATTTTTTGAGCTATATTTAGTGAAGATTACGAACGAATCGTATCGTTAATAGATCAACGAACAAGCTAAACATCTCATAAAAGAGAAAGAAGGAGGAGGAAGTAAAATGAAACGATTGATGTTGGCCGCGTTATTTTTAGTGGGGGTATTTTTACAAAATCCGTCTGCAGTGTCAGCCTATGACTTTGGTGATTATCGCTCGGTGACACTGGCGACGAAAGCCTGGGATGCTTTATCAAAGGGGGATATCGAAGCGGTTTTAGCCTATACCAATAAATGTATCGCACTTTATGGTGAGCAGGCCAAAAAAATGCAAGCCAGCCTTACGGATTATCCCAAAGGAACCAATCAAGAAATTTTCAGCCATTGGGCTCTCAATGATGTTTCCACATGTCTTTTTATTCAGGGGGAAGCTTATCGAAAAGCCAAGATGGTTGATGAAGCCAAAGAGGTTTTTCAAAAGATCATAAAAGAATTTTCCTATGGCCAGTGCTGGGATACCAAAGGATGGTTCTGGAAACCTGCCGAAGGAGCCAAAGAAAAGTTAGCCGCCATTGAATCAGGTTCTGATCTTGATTTTGGCGACTACACCTCAGAAACCTTAACTGTCAAAGCCTGGGATGCTTTATCAAAAGAAGATCTCGATTCTGTGTTAGCTTACACCAACAAAACTATTCAGCTTTATGAAGCCAAAGCCAAAGAGATGCAAGCGTCATTGACGGAATACCCATGGGAATCGAAAGAGAAGATTTTCTCTTACTGGGCCCTGAATGATGTGGGGACGAGCTTTTTCATTCAAGGCGAAGCCTACAAAAAAGCGGGCAAGAATAAAGAAGCCAAGGGTGCTTATGAAAAGGTTATTAATGAATTTGCTTTTGCCCAGTGTTGGGATCCGCAGGGTTGGTTCTGGAAACCGGCCGATGGTGCCAAACAAAAGCTTGATGAATTAAAAAGTGTTGAATAATTTTTGATTCTAGAAAGGTTCCGGTAAAAAGATGAAGAGATTGGTGTTTCTGATGACGATTGCCGTGATAGGTTTTTTAGGTTGTGAAAATCGTGAAAAACAACCCATGATTATGGAATCAAAGACAACAACGGTATCGACAGGCCAAGTTGCTGCTCAAGCACCGGGAACAGCACAGCCGCAAGTTCTGCAAAAACAAGACATTAAAGCCCAGGGAGATTTTCAACCGTTTCTTGTTTATAGGGATAAGGCCTCAAAGGACAATCATTATGTTCCTTCGGGATTTATGCCGGACGGAAAATGTTTAACGGTTCAGGATACGTGGCTTGAAAATTGTCATTCAGGAAAATCATGTATTAAGATTGTTTATGATGTGGAATGTTCCAAGCAAGGCGCAAAATGGGCAGGAATATTTTGGCAAAACCCGGCCAATAACTGGGGAAGTCGTAAAGGGGGATTTGACCTTACAGGAGCGACACGGCTAACATTCTGGGCCAAAGGCGATAAAGGTGAAGAGCGCATTGAAGAATTCAAAATGGGTGGTATCGGCGGTGATTATCCCGATACCGATTCGGCCATGATCGGCCCGGTTGTCTTAACACCGGAATGGCAGCAATACACCATTGATTTGCGCGGGAAAGACCTATCCTACATCAGCGGAGGATTCTCCTGGGCCGCAAATGTGGATGTCAATCAAGAAGCGTGCGTGTTTTATTTGGATGATATTCAATACGAATAACCGTTACTGAAATATTCGTTAGAATTTTTTGTGAATCGAAGCGGCCCTCCCTCCGCTCCGCCACGAACCGTGGCGGAGCGGAGGGAGGGCCGCTTAACTTTTCTATTTGATCGGATAACCGTAAAATTTAATAAACCCTAATTTTGCAAAGCAAAATTCGCCCATAGGGCCGCCGGGGAAAAACTCCTCGAGATTTTTCGCTTCCGGCGGGGGAATC